>Ga0129336_10000268_pt1 | contig 29300 bp, 30 predicted proteins | sample CPB6_02_DNA_FD_96878 | JGI IMG/M metagenome (GOLD analysis project Ga0129336, IMG submission 96878) | Freshwater to marine salinity gradient microbial communities from Chesapeake Bay, USA - CPBay_Sum_0.6_0.2_DNA | ecosystem: Environmental > Aquatic > Marine > Coastal | place: USA: Chesapeake...
GCCCAAGCGACGATCCGGCCGCGCATCGCATCGACGGTGGCGCAACGATCGAGCCAAGGCAGCCAAGGGCGCAGGTAGGCGTCGTTCTTGGCCACCAGACGGAAGTTCTCCTCGGCCTCGGCTTCGGTGCGGACGGCGAGCCGGAGGCCTTCACCACAGTCTATCGAGACAGCCTTGAGGCTCATCTGCCGATCGTCGGGGAGACGAATTGGCCGGGCAATAAAGAAGCCGCGGATCGCGCCGCGGCTCTTGTCTTTCCCGGGCGAGGCGGCTCAGGCCACGCGCTCGACGACGAGCGGGGGCATGTTCGGGCGCTCCGGAGCGAGGCGGTAGGCGTCGCGGAAATACGGCAGCGCGGCGTCGACCTTGGCCTCGTCGTTGTAATGGATCATGATCAGCGGCTCACCCTGCTTGACCTGCGTGCCGACCTTGCGGATCTCGGTGACGCCGACCGACGGGTCGAGCGTGCCGTCCTTGAGGGTGGCGAGCAGACGGACGCCCTGGGCGATCTTGCCGGCGTCGATGGTGTGGACGTAGCCGCGCTTCGGGGCGGGCAGCTTGCGGATGAACTTCGCCTTCGGGAACTTCGAGGGATCGTCGATCCAGTCGGTCTTGCCGCCCTGGGCGCGGACCATGGCCTTGAACTTCTCGAGGGCGGAACCGTCCTTGAGGTGCTTCTCGACGGTCTGCTTGGCGGAGAGCGTCGAACCGGCGACGCCGGCGAGGCGCACGACTTCCATGCCCAGCTTGAGCACGAGGTCCTGCAGGTCTTCGGGGCCTTCGCCCTTGAGGAGACGGACCGCTTCGAGGACTTCCAGGCCCGTACCGACGGAGTCGCCGAGGGGCTGGTTGATGTCGGTCACGAGGGCCACGCACTTGCGGTTGAGCGAGCGGGCGACGCGGGTGACGATGCGGGCGAGCTGCTTGGCCTGCTCGAGGTCGCGGATGAAGGAGCCGTTGCCCCACTTCACGTCGATCACCAGGCCTTCGCAGCCTTCGGCGAGCTTCTTGGAGAGGATGCTGCCCGTGATGAGCGGGAGGGACGGGATCGTGCCCGTCTTCTGGCGGAGCGTGTAGAGGATGTCGTCGGCGGGCGCGATTTCGCGGCACTGCTCGGTGACCGCGCAGCCCACGCGCTCGAGCTGCTGACGGAACTGGTCCATCGTGGCCTTGCCCTTGAAGCCCGGGATCGAGCTGAGTTTCTCGACGGTGGAGATGCAGAACTCCTCGTCCTTGCCGTTCATGCCGGGCATGACGACGCCGGCGGCGGCTCCGAGGGGGCCGAGCACCATGGAAGTCTTGTCACCCACCCCGCCGGTCGAGACCTTGGCGATCTTGGGCTGGGTGAGACGGTCGAGGTCGATGACGTCGCCGGAGAGACGGAGCTCTTCGGCCAGAAGCGCGGTCTCCTGGGCGGACATCTGCTTGAAGTAGATGGCCATGGCCAGGGCGGCCTGCTGGGCTTCGGGCATCTCGGCGTCCATGACCGAGTCGACGATCTGCCGGATCTCGTCGGCGGTGAACTCCCCGCCGTCGCGCTTCTTCTCGATCAGTGCGGCGAACGTGGGCTTCTCCTTCTTCCTGATGTCCAAGATTTTTTCTGCCATAAGTGCTTAGGATTTAGAAGGTTAGGTCCGGCCTGCCGACGGGCAGGTGGCGGACACGCTGATATGAAACTTTTCCTTGAAAAGTCGAGTCAAAAGCGGCAGTCCGCGCGAAGTTCAGCCCCTGACGGGGAAAACCGCAGTTTTTGCCCAGCAAAGCCAGCCTGCGGATCAGAAAGCCCGAGAAACCGTCCCGCGGAAAAACACGTCTTTCCCCAGCTGAATCACTTTCACGTCGCCAAGGCCCAAGGACGAAGGTCCGAACCAGGCGCCATGGGCGGGGTCACCGCCGAGCCTCGGAGCCACGTAGGCGAAGAGCATGTCGACGAAGCCGGAGTCCAGCAGAGCCGAGGAGAGACGCGGACCGCCCTCGATCAGCACGCCGGTGACGCCTTCGGAGGCGCAGCGCTCCGACCAACGGGAGAGGAACTCATCCGGCCCCCCGGGCAGGGTCCAGAGACGGACGCCTTCCGATTCATACCAGGCGGCGTCCGCGGCGCGAAGTTCGGACTCCAGCCCGACCACGACGGTACGGTCGCGATGATGATCGCTGAAAAGACGCAGTCCTGACCGGCCGGCGGAGCGGAATCGCCGGTCGAGCACGAATCGGGTCGGACAGCGCTCCGGTCCCTCGTCACGCGCCGTGAGCCTCGGATTGTCGGCCAGAAGGGTGTCGACGCTGACCGCGACGGCCGGGAAGATCCTGCGCCAGCGGTGCACGTCGGCCCTGGCCTCAGGTCCGGTGACTTCGCGCGGCATGCCGGGCGCCGGCACCATGAGCCCGTCGATGGTGGAGGCCACTTTGAGCGTCATGAGCGGGCGGCGGGTGACGATCCAGTGGTTGAAGATCAGGTTCAGGTCGGCGCACTCCTCGGCGAGCACCCCTTCCACCACGGCCACACCCGCTTGGCGGAGCAGATCCAGCCCCTTGCCCGCATGCGCGGGATTGGGGTCACGGGCCCCGACCACGACCGTCCTGATGCCGGAGGAGACGATGGCCTCCACGCAAGGCGGAGTGCGCCCGTGCGTGCAGCAGGGCTCCAGCGTGACGTGCAGCACCGCGTCGGCGGCCGGACGCCGGCCCAGCGCCCGGAGCGCGGCGACCTCGGCATGCGGGCCGCCCGCGGCCTCGTGGAAGCCCTCCGCGACCACCCTGCCCCCCTCCGTGATGACCGCTCCCACCATCGGGTTCGGGTGCGTCCTGCCCCAGGCCCGCCGGGCCAGCTCCAGCGCGCGGAGCATCGGGGGCTCGGCGGCGGAGACGGACACGGTCAGCGGTTGCGCTTGCGCGGACCCGCGGCGGCCTTCGGGCCTCCGGGCGTCAGCTGAGGCTCCGAATAATAGCGGAAGCCCTCGAGCTTGCGGCGTTCGATGGGCCGGCCGAGCAGCTGTTCGATCTGCTGCAGATGATGCATCTCGTCCGGCGAGTAGAGCGTGAAGGCCTCCCCCTCGGCGGAGGCGCGCCCCGTACGGCCGATGCGGTGGACGTAGTCCTCGGCGTGCTCCGGAACGTTGTAATTGATGACGTGGGTCACCCCGCGGATGTCGAGCCCGCGCGAGGCGATGTCCGTGGCGACCATCACCGAATACTTGCCCGACTTGAAGCCGGCCAGGGCTTCGGCGCGCTCGGTCTGGGAGCGGTCCGCATGCATCGTCGCGACCGGCGTGCCGTGACCTTCGATCCATTCCGCGATGCGGTCCGCGTCGCGCTTGGTGCGGGTGAAGACGATGACCGACTTGTAGCCGCTGCGGTTGAGGAGCGCGAGGAGCAGGTCGTACTTCTGGAACACGTCGACCGGGTAGATCGCGTGCTCGACCGTGTCGGCGGCCGTGGTGCCCGTGCGCACGTCGACCGTGACCGGATCGCGGAGGGCCCAGCCCGCGATGCGCCCGATGGCGTCGCTCACGGTGGCGGAGAACAGCAGCGTCTGGCGGTCCTTCGGGCAGTAGTTGACGATGCGCGAGACGTCCTCGATGAACCCCATGTCCAGCATGCGGTCGACCTCGTCGAGGATGAGCACCTGGATGGAACGCAGGTCCAGGATCTTCTGCTCATGCAGGTCGAGCAGACGTCCGGGCGTGGCGATGACCACGTCGACGCCCTCCTCGAGGGCCTTGACCTGGGCGCCGTAGCCGACGCCGCCGTAGAGAAGCGCCGTGCGGGTGCCGAGATGCTTGCCGTACTTGCGGAAGTTCTCGTCGACCTGGATCGCGAGCTCGCGGGTCGGGACCAGCACGAGGCAGCGGGGCTTGCCTCCGGCCGGACCGAGGCGGGCGAGCGTGGGCAGCGCGAAGGCGGCGGTCTTGCCGGTGCCGGTCTGGGCGGCGCCGATGATGTCACGCTTGGCGAGGATCGCCGGAATGGCTGCGGCCTGGATCGGCGTCGGGTTGACGTATCCGCTTTCGGTCAGGGCGCGGAGCACGGGCTCGGGCAGGCCGAGTTCGGTGAAAGTGGACATTGATCGTGGGGAGAGCTTCGGGAGGGCCCATGGGGCCTCGGTAAGCAACCAGACGAGCACATCCGCCGCGGCGATGCAAGTGTCCCCTGCCCTCGCCTCAGGGTTTGACAATCCCGGCCCGGACAATCTCTATTTATGTCCCTTTTCCCAAGGGAAAGGGCGCACGGTGGTTGTAGCTCAGTTGGTTAGAGCACTGGTTTGTGGTACCAGGGGTCGGGGGTTCAAATCCCCTCAATCACCCCACTTTGTGCAGGAGCCCCGGAGCAATCCGGGGCTCCGCCGTCAGTGCGCGCCCTTGGACTTGAAATAGGCCTCCAGCGCGTCGCGGATGGCCTTCTCGAGCGCGTCGTCCTTGGCCTTCACCTCGGCCTCGAGCTCGGCGTCACCGACGATCGAGCCCTTGCGGAAAGTCGGCCAGCCGGCGCTGAAGTCGAGCCGCTGGGCGTAGTAGGTCGGGTAGCTGACGCGGAACTTGTATCCCGACTGGTAGTTCTCGAGCTGCACCGAGACGAACTCGACCGGGTAGTCGGACCGGACCTTGCGCAGCGCCGCCTGGACGGCGGCCAGCGCCTCCTTGGAGTCGCACTTGATGCGGTTGTCCATGAAGCGCGCGTCCTCCGGCAGCTCGGCCTGGATCGGAAAGAAGATGCCCGGACGCATGCCGTTGAACTGCGACCCCGGGACGCCGTGCCAGAGGATGACGCCCGCGACGACGGGGATCAGGAAGAACAGGATGATTCCGAAGATCGGGTTGCGTTCCTTTTCGAGCTCGACGGCCATGGACGGAGCGTTGCGTTCAAGACGCGGGAGGCAACCCGAATGCGGTCAGCGCAGGGTCTGAAGGTAGGCCTTAACGTCCTCCAGCTCCTGTGGCTTCAGGATGAGACCCATCGGGGGCATGGGCGACACGCCCAGCGCTTCGAAGCCTTTCGCCAGCACCTTGTTGGGCTCGACGAGGGATTCCTGGATGTAGGCGGGCGTGACGCGGACGGCGAGGCCGTCGAGCGCGGGACCGATGGCGCTGCCCTTCCCGCCCACCATGTGGCAGGTGGCGCAGGCGGCGGTGGGATGGCGCCAGAACACCTCTTCGCCGCGCTTGGCGTCGGCGGCGGCCAGCGGGGCCTCGTCCAGCGGCAGCAGCTCGCAGAGCTTCACGTCGTCGAAGTAGATGTCACCCTTGCCGACATGGAGGAGGTTGATGCTGGCCTTGGTGCGGGAGGAGGAGTTGAAGACGACCTCGACCTCGGTCCAGTCCTGGTTGCGGGAGATGGTGTTGGTCTCAGCCCGTCCGATGTGGTCGTTCAGGCTGGCCTTGCCGCGGAAGGCGTGGGTCTTGATCCACGCGCTGAGACGGTACTCGGTGTTGGGCTTGAGCGGGACGTCGGCGAAGAAGCTGGTGTCGCCGTCCTCGCGGGTGATGCCCCGCATGGCGTGCTTGCCCGAGCGGACCATCTTCGGATCGATGACGATGCCCCACTGGGCGGTGGCGTTGCCGGGCCTGCGGCCGTAGTCGCGCCGCTTCCATCCGACGGGCAGCTTCTTGTCGTCGAGCTCCTCAAAACCGGGATTGGGCAGCAGGTTGGGACCCTCACGGAAGACCACGGCCTGATGCCGGCGGCCCAGCGCCTTGACGGCGCCGGCCAGCCATTCGTCGGCCTTGAACGAGGCGTCCGTGGCGAGGCCGCGCACGAGCGTCTGGATCTCGGGCGAAGTGGGGAAATCGGCGAGCTTCACCAGGGCCGCGAGGCGGACGACGGGGTCCTTGTCGGCGATGAGGCCGGCGCCGAAGAAGAGCCGACGGGCGGCCTCATCGGAGCCGAGCGCGCGGACGGCGTTGCGCCGGAGCTCGGCAGAAGGCGAAAGCAGCGCCTTGCGGTGGTCGTCCTCGGTCAGGGAGCCCAGTCCGTGCAGCGTCCAGAGGGCGTGCAGGGCGGCGATGCCGTCGGACGACCCCAGCAGCTCGCGGAGCGCGGGAACGGCGGACGCGCGCCGTCCCTCGACGAGAAGACGCTGGGCGCGCAGGCGGCCATACTGGGTCGAGCCGGACAGTCCCTTGACCAGTTCGGCGTCGGACAGCCCCTGGACGGGATTCTCCCCCGCACCGGGCCTGTCCCAGACCACGCGGTAGATGCGCCCGCGGGAGTGGTCACGCAGCGGGTTCTCGTGCGCGCCGCCCACGCCGGTCACGGCCTTGTAGCCGCCGCGCTCGGGCGAAGGCGTGGGATTGTGCTGGATGATGAAGTTCTGGAAGTCGGCGATCCAGATGGCGCCGTCGGGACCGACCTCGGCGAAGACGGGCGAGAGCCACTCGTCCGAGCTGGCGAGCACGTTGAAGCCGTCACGGGCCTCATATCCCGCGCCCACGGCACGGACGTCCATCGCGGCCACGAGCTTCATCGTCGGCTCGCAGACGAGGGCGCGGCCCTGGAACCGGGGAGGCAGCGCCTTGGAGTAGACGAAAGTCGAACCGGCGGCGGCGGTGTAGCCGCCCATCACGTCCACCTGGCGGAAGTAGGGCGTCACCGTGTGCGCCTCGCCCACGAGGTTGATCTTCTTCGCCGTGAGGCCCTTGGAGCCCTGGGGCCAGGCCGAGGCGGGGATGCCGCCGAAGAAGATCGGCGCGTTGTTGGCCGTTCCGCCGAAGGCGTCGCCCGCGGCGTTGGCGCCCTGCCCCCAGGTGTTGTTGCTGAACTGGTGCAGGAACTCGAGGGCCGAGCCGTCGGCCTTGAAGCGGTAGCTGCCCATCGCGAAGTTCAGCTTCGTCCCGCCGACCTCGCCGTCGAAGCCGCTGTAGCCGACCGCGCCGCGCAGCCAGTTGTCGTAGCCGTAGGAGAGGCTGCTGGCCTGGGCGTGGGTGTCGCGGATGCCGAAGCCCGTGAGGATGACCTCGCGGACGTCGGCCTTGTCGTCCCCGTCGGTGTCCTTCAGGAACACGAAGGTCGGCGACTGGGAGACGATGATGCCGCCCCGGGCGAAGACGAAGCTGGTCGGGATGTTGAGCTTGTCGGCGAAGACCGTGAACTTGTCGGCCTTGCCGTCGCCGTCGGTGTCCTCGCAGATCTTGATGGAGTCGTTGCCCTTCTGCTGATCCTCCATGACCCCGTGGGGGTAGTCGCGGGTCTCGGCCACCCAGAGGCGCCCGCGTTCATCCCACGCGAAGGCGATGGGCTTGGCGATGTCGGGTTCGGAGGCGAAGAGGACGAGCCGCATGTCGGCCGGCACCTGCGTCCGCTCCATGCTCCCCTTGACGGAGTAAGGCTTCTGGAACGTCAGCGGCTCGGGACGCTTCTCATAGTTGGCGACGTTGGGATCCTTCTCACGCACCTCGGGCTCGCGCTGGGCGAGGAAGGCCTGCCAGGAGGCCTTGCGGGCCGCGGGGAGCGACTTCTCCAGCGCCACGCGGAACGCGGCCGGATCCTTGGCATGCGCGGAGAGGTCGGGGAGGTCCGACTTAAGGGAGCCGCCGACCGCGACGTAAGCGTCGTAGCGCCTGAGTTCGTCGGCGGCGGGCGCCTCACGATGGTAGTCGAACCAAATCGCGTCACGGCCGAGGGCGGCCATGAGGTCGTGCAGGGGGCCCTTCGCGGTCTGCTCGGCGCCGGCCGCGTCGAGATAGAGCACGCGGACCGGACCGGCGTCGGCGACGGCCGCGAGGACGAGGAGAAACAGGGGGAGAAGGGTTCTCATGGGGCTGACTTGAGAAAACGTGCGGCAGGGAGGCAGGCAACAGGCTAAGCCGTCAAAAGATGCGACCCACCCGCCCTGTCCGCCCCGGGGTGTCGCAAAGATGAAAACCCGGCAAAAAAACGGCGCCCTCGCGGGCGCCGTGTTCAGGCGATGACGGCCCGATCAGTGGTCGTGATGGTCGCCGCCGGCCGCGGGCTTGGGATCCTCGGGCAGGTCGGTGATGAGGCACTCCGTGGTGAGGAGCAGGCCAGCCACCGAGGCGGCGTTGGTGATGGCGGTGCGGGTGACCTTGGTCGGGTCGACCACGCCGGCGGACACCAGGTCCTGGTACTCTCCGGTGGCCACGTTGTAGCCGTTGTTGCCCTTGTGGTTGAGCATGACCTCCTGGACGATCAGGGAGCCTTCCACGCCGGCGTTGAAGCACAGCGTGCGGAGCGGCTCCTCGATGGCGCGGCGGACGATCTGGGCGCCGATCTTCTCGTCGCCTTCCAGCGACTTGATGAGGGCGTCGATGGCCTTGACCGTGCGGAGCAGCGCGACGCCGCCTCCGGGGACGATGCCTTCCTCGACCGCGGCGCGGGTGGCGTGGAGCGCGTCATCGACGCGGTCCTTCTTCTCCTTGAGCTCGGTCTCGGTGGCGGCTCCGACGTGGATCACGGCGACGCCTCCGGCCAGCTTGGCGAGGCGCTCCTGCAGCTTCTCCTTGTCGTAGTCCGAGGTGGTCTCCTCGATCTGACGGCGGATGAGCTTCACGCGGCCCTGGATGTCGGCGGACTTGCCGGCGCCCTGGATGACGGTGGTGTTCTCCTTGTCGACCACGATGCGCTTGGCGCGGCCGAGGTCGGCGACCTTGAGGGACTCGAGCTTGATGCCCAGGTCCTCGGTGATGAAGCGTCCGCCCGTCAGGACGGCGATGTCCTCCATCATGGCCTTGCGGCGGTCACCGAAGCCCGGCGCCTTGACGGCGCAGACGTTGATCGTGCCGCGGAGGCGGTTGACGACCAGGGTGGCGAGGGCCTCGCCCTCGACCTCTTCGGAGATGATGAGCAGCGGCTTGCCGGTCTTGGCGACCTCCTGGAGGACCGGGAGCAGGTCCTTCATGGAGCTGATCTTCTTCTCGTAGAGCAGGATGTAGGCGTCCTCCAGGACGGCCTCGAGGGTCTCGGCGTTGGTGGCGAAGTAGGGCGAGAGGTAGCCCTTGTCGAACTGCATGCCTTCGACGACGTCGAGGGTGGTCTCGATGGTCTTGGCCTCCTCGACGGTGATGGTGCCGTCCTTGCCGACCTTGTCCATGGCCTCGGCGATGATGTTGCCGACCGAGTCGTCCCAGTTGGCGGAGACGGTGGCGACCTGCTTGATCTCCTCGCGGGTCTTGATCTTCTTCGAGATGCTCGCGAGCTCCTTCACGATCGCCTCGGCGGCCTTGTCGACGCCGCGCTTGACGAAGATCGGGTTGGCGCCGGCGGCGACGAAACGGAGGCCTTCGCGGTAGATGGCCTCGCCGAGCACGGTGGCGGTGGTGGTGCCGTCACCCGCCTTGTCGGCGGTCTTGGAGGCGACTTCGCGCACCATCTGGGCGCCCATGTTCTCGTACGGATCGTCGAGCTCGATCTCCTTGGCGACGGTGACGCCGTCCTTGGTGACCTTGGGGGCGCCGAACTTCTTGTCGATCATCACGTTCCGGCCCTTGGGACCGAGGGTGACCTTGACGGCACGGGCGAGGATGGAGACGCCGTTGAGCACCTTGCGGCGCGCGGCCTCATCGAACAGGATCTGCTTCTTGGACATGTGGGTGTGGGTTGAAGGGTTTCAGGGGCGCCGGATCATTCGATCACGGCGAGGATTTCGGACTCCGAGAGGAGGAGGTAGGTCACGTCGTCGAGCTTGACCTCCTGGCCGGCATACTTGCCGACGAGGACCTTGTCGCCGACCTTGACGTTGAAGGGCAGCTTCTTGCCGTCCTTGTCGAGACCGCCGGTGCCGAGGGCGATGACCTTGGCTTCCTGGGGCTTCTCCTTGGCGGTGTCGGGGATGATGATGCCGCCCTTGATTTCTTCAGCCTCTTCGATGCGCTGCAGAAGGACGCGGTCACCGAGGGGCTTGACGGAGGGTTTGGTGTTCTTGGCCATGTTGTTTGGGTTTGGGTAGAGATGCGTCCGGTAGGACATCCGCACAAATGCAGAAGGGATGCCAAAACCGCTAGGAACGGGATTAGCAACCGATTACGGGGTTTTTTTAAGGGCGCGGCCTCCGGAAACGGGGTTGGAAGGCCATAAAGGGGGTTATTCCGGGACAGGCTGTCCCAAGGGGGTTGAAGGCTGTCACACCGGGTCAGGCCAGATCACCCGACCCCGTCTCCGGCTCCTTGAGCTGCTGCCCCCACCCGAAGATCCGCGCCTGGGCCCCATGGTGCTCCGCCTTGGTCTTGTCCCCCCGTTCCATCCAGATGCGCGAAAGCGAAGTGTGGACATGGACGTCCTTGGGCCGGAGGTGCAGCGCCCGCTCGGCGGCGGCCAGCGCTTCGTCGAGCCGCCGTGAGGCGAAGTGGATCTCCGCCGCGGACAGCCAGGCCTCGAAGCAGGCCGGGTCGGCCGACAGGGCGGCATCAAGGCAGCCGAGCGCGGCCCGCTCATCGCCCACGGCGAAATGGAAGGCGGCTTCGTCCGCCAGCCGCCTCGCTTCATCGCCCGGATTGCCCATGCGCTGATGCTCCACCGACGTCGAAGTTCCGCAAGCGCTCCTTTCGCCTTGGAAACGCCGCCCCACGGGGCAACCCTGCGCCCATGGACCCGCGATACGGAAAACTCGCCGACGTGCTCTGCGGCTTCTCCACCCGCCTCAAGAAGGGGGAGAACGTGCTCATCGACGCCCATGACGTGCCGGACGACTTCGTGATCGCCCTGATCAGGGCCGCCCGCGAACGGGGAGCCACCCCGATGGTCAACCTGCACCGCGCCCGGATCGGCCGCGAGATGGTGAAGGACGGCACCCGCGGGCAGTTCAAGCTGGCCGCGGGACACGAGCTCGCCCGCATGAAGAAGATGCAGGCCTACATCGCCGTGCGCGGGTCCGACAACATCTTCGAGGGCAGCGACGTCCCCGCCGCCCAGGCGCGCCTCAACGGCGAAATCATGCGCCCGGTGCTCGACCACCGCGTGAACAAGACCAAGTGGGTGGTGCTGCGCTGGCCCACCTCCTCGATGGCCCAGCAGGCCAAGATGAGCACGGAAGGATTCGCCGACTTCTACTTCCGTGTCTGCACGCTCGACTACTCGCGGATGATCCCGGGCATGGAGGCCCTCAGGCGCGCCATGATGAAGACCGACGAGGTGCGCATCACCGGCCCGGGCACCGACCTCACGTTCAGCATCAAGGGCATGAACGCCATCCCCTGCGGCGGGGAATACAACATCCCCGACGGCGAGGTGTTCACCGCGCCGATCAAGGACTCCGTCAACGGCACGCTGCAGTACAACTGCGCCACGATCTACCAGGGCGTCTCCTTCGAGAACATCCGCCTCGTCTTCCGCAAGGGCAAGATCGTCGAGGCCACCTCGAACAACACCAGGCGGCTCAACGAGATCCTCGATACCGACGGGGGCGCACGCTTCATCGGCGAGTTCGCCATCGGCTTCAACCCGCACATCCTCAATCCGATGCAGGACATCCTGTTCGACGAGAAGATCGCGGGCTCCTTCCACTTCACGCCCGGCAAGTGCTACGAGACGACCGACAACGGCAACCACTCCTCAATCCACTGGGACATGGTGTGCATCCAGCGCCCCGAATACGGCGGCGGGGAGATCCGCTTCGACGGCAAGCTGATCCGCAAGGACGGGCTGTTCGTACCCAAGGACCTGCAGAAGCTCAACCCCGCCTACCTTCTGGGCAGGGGCAGGTGACATGGCCGACCGGAGGAAGCCCGCGAAGGCCAGGCCGCGACGCATCGGCTCGCGGCCGCAGGCACGCACGGCGAAGGCCCTGAAGCGACGCGAGAAGCCGGCCCGTCCCCGACCGACGGGCGCGAAACCGGCCAAAGCACCCGCGGAGGAGGCCCGCCCGGATGAGATCTTCAAGACTCGCATCCCGAACGAGTTCGAACCGGCCCGCGCCGACAAGATCATCGCCGCGCTCCTCGACGGCGTCAGCCGCTCCCGCGTGCAGAAGGCCCTCGACCTCGGCATGGTGAAGGTCAACGGCCAGACGGCCGATTGCCGCACGCTGCTCAACCCCGGCGACGCGATCGAAGTCACCCTGCCCTCCCCGGGCGAGCCCACCGCGCGTCCGGTCAGGATGGCCCTCGAGGTCATCTACGAGGACGCCCACATCATCGCGGTCAACAAACCGGCCGGACTCCTCACGCACCCCGTCCAAGGCTCCGATGAGGTCTCCGTGGTGCACGCCTTGCTGCACCACACCAAGGGCAGGCTCGCCCCGGCCGGCGGCGCGCCGCGTCCGGGAGTGGTCCACCGTCTCGACCGGGAGACTTCCGGCGTGATCGTGCTCGCGAAGACCGACAAGGCCTACCACGCGCTCGTCGCCCAGTTCGCCGAACGCACCGCGAACAAGGAATACCTGGCGTTGGTGGACAAGGCCCCACGCCTGCTGTCCGGCGTCATCAACGCCCCGATTGACCGGCACCGGACGGTCCGGGTGCGCATGGCGGTCCGCGAAGACGGCCGCGAGGCGGTCACGGACTGGCGGGTGGAGGAGAAGTACGGAGAGCAGGCGGCGCTCCTCCGGGCCTGTCCGCAGACGGGCAGGACCCACCAGATCCGCGTCCATCTCGCCCACCTGGCCCATCCGATCCTGGGCGACCGCACCTACGGCAAGTTCGACGTCCCCTTCTACGCCGGCTGGCCGATGCCCCGCGTCATGCTGCATGCGCACAGGCTGACGCTGCTGCACCCGCAGACCGGCAAGGAGATCTCGCTGAGCGTCGAACCCCCCGCCGACTTCATCGCGCTCCGCGAGTGGCTCGCCGCCCGATACGGCCGCAGGACTTACCCCGCGGCGAGCTGACTCAGGCCGAGCGGCCGTGGTGGCCTTCGCGCTTGCGGTGCTGAGGAGCGTCGGGCTCGACGTGCACGAGCACCGAGACCACCTCGGGATGCGAACGCAGGATGTCGGCCTTGATGCGGCCGGCGATGGCGTGGCCTTCGGCGACCGTGGCGGCCTCGTCGACCTGGAGATGGAAATCGACCTCGAAGCGGTCGCCGAGACGTCGCGCGCGGAACGCATGGAAGCCCTTCGCGCCCGGGGCGGCCAGGATGTGCTCGCTGAGGTCGCGCAGCACCGTTTCCGTCGGAGCCCGGTCGGTCAGGTCCGAACAGGCGCCGAGGAAGATCTTCAGGCCTTCGGAGCCGAGCCATCCGGCCAGCACCAGCCCCACCACCTTGTCGAGGACGGCCCACTCGGGAAGCAGATTGGCCACCACGACGGCCAGCAAGGCCAGCAGGGACGCGACCGCGTCCGCCCGGTGGTCCATGGCGTTGGCCATCAGCAGCCGTGAGCCGAGGCGCTCGGCCTGACGCCGTGCGTAGCGGTAGAAGAGCTCCTTGACCACCAAGGCCACGCCCGCCACCCAGGCGGCGGCGACGCCCGGAACGGCGGCGGAGTCCCCCGCCACGAGTCCGTTGAGGGAATGCCAGGCCAGGCCGGCGCAGAAGGCCAGGACGACGGAGGAAATGAGCAAAGCCGCCAAGGTCGAGACGCGGTGATGACCGTAGGGGTGGTCCTCGTCCTTGGGCAGGTCGGCGTAGCGGAGTCCGACATAAGCCGCGACGTCGGTCACCATGTCGACGAGGGAGTGCACGCCGTCGGCGACCAGGGCCTGGGAAGAGGCGGCGAAACCGACGGCCATCTTGGTCGCGGCGAGCACGACGTTGACCGCGAGGCTCAGCAGCGTGGTGAACGTCCCTTCGCTGGAGTCCGGACGGCTCATCGTCCGGATTCGGCGCGGATCAGGTCGGACTCGTACCGCCAGTCGATCGTGACGAGCTCGGCGGAGGCGACGGCGGGCAACGCCCTCACTTGGACGAGCTGCTGCTGCAGCCGCGACCAGTCAGGACCGCCCGACGCCCCGATCCACCGGTCGAGGCGCAGCGAGGCCCGTCCGGGCGATCCCGGTGTCGCGATGGCGACGTCTCCCGAAGGCAGGGCGACCTCCGAGGCGTCATGGCCGGGCCGCAAAGTCACCGCGATGCGGTCGGCGAAAAGGAAGGCGTAGTCGGAAACCGGACCGGCTTCGGCCAGGGCGACGCCGGGAGCGTAAGTCTCCCGGACCAGCAGATGTTCCTCCGGGAGTTCGCGGCCCTGGGCGTCGTAGCGCCTGCGCCCGCCGGTGATCACCGACCGCACCTTCGTGCCGTCGGTCCTGGTCTCGACCGACTCATGCTTCACATAGTGGCCGTAGAAGCCCTTGGAGGTCGCGGCATAGTCATACATCATCCCCGGGAGGCTGAGGGAGTCCCGCACCTGCTTGCGGCGCTCACGTTCAGGCTGGGAACGGGTGTTGATCCCGAAGAGCAGGCCGACGCCGAGCAGGACGCCGACCAGGAAGAGGATGAACCGCTCACGCTGACCCATGCCGCATCTTCCCTGCGACGATGCGGGGAGCAAGCCGTCAAAACCGCCGTTTGGAATTGGAAACGGGGCGGGACGGGGTCAGAAATGCCTCCATGCCTTCGGCCACCGTGGAGACCCGAGTGCGTTTCGCCGAGACGGACGCCATGGGCGTGACCTACCACGGCAACTACCTTCCGTGGTTTGAGATGGCCCGCGTGGCGCTGCTCGACTCCCTCGGCATGCCCTACCGGGAGCTCGAACGGGAAGGCTACCTGCTGCCCGTGCTGGAGACGGGACTGACCTACCATCGCCCCTCCCGCTTCGACGACCGCGTGAGCATCACGGTCACCTTGGCCGAGAAACCCAAGGCCCGCCTGAGACTGACCTACCGGGTCGAACGGGAGGGCGAACTCCTGGTCGAGGGCTTCACGCTGCACGCCTTCGTCAACCGCGACTTCAAGCCCGTCCGGCCGCCCGAACGGGTCGAAGAGGCCATGCGGCGGGCCTTCGGAGCCTGACCCATGAAGATCGCCGCCGCGGCCCTCGGTCCGTTCGAGACCAACGCCTACCTGGTCATGGCGGAGACGGGGCGCGACTGCTGCGTCATCGACGCCCCGAAGGATTCAGGCCCCGTGCTGCTGGAGGAGATACGCCGGCGGGGGCTGAACCTGACGCACCTGCTGATCACGCACGGGCACTGGGACCACATGTGCGACGGACACCTCTTCGCCGCCGCCGGCGCGAAGGTCGTCGCGCATGAGGACGACCAGCAGCTGCTGGAGAACATCGAGGCCTACCGCAATCGCTACCGCGCGATGATTCCCACGCTGACCGATGACGACTTCCGCTCGGTGAAAGTCGACCGCTGGGTGGACGACGGCGACGTCGTCGAAGCCTGCGGCTATAAGTTCGAGATCCGCCACGTCCCCGGCCACTGCCCGGGCAGCATCCTCTTCTACGCCGCCGACCAGAAGATCGCCTTCACCGGTGACGCCATCTTCCGAGGCTCGGTCGGGCGGACCGACCTCCCCAACGGCGACTGGAATCAGCTCCTGACCTCGATCCGCAGCCGGATCTACACCTTGCCGGACGACGTCAGGCTGCTGCCGGGACATGGCGGCGACACCACCGTGGGCGAAGAGAAGCGCACCAACCCCTACGCCAAGCCCTGAGCCGCGTGCCGACCCCCTGCCCTTTCCTGCCGTCCTGCGGCCGTCCGCTTTCCTGGCGCGACCTCAACGCGCACCGGGACGGGCAAGGACCGGAACTTTACCGCCTCTGCCTGGAATACGCCCAGCAGCTCTGGCTGGACGGACTGCCCGCGCGCGCCCTGCTCGCGGTGGACCGGGCGCTTTACTGCGCGGTGCCAACGGAGGCGGAAGTGCTGCGGGAATACCCGATGCCCTACCGGGCGGTCGGATGGATGGTGAGCCAGCCGGCGGAGGGTTTCACGGGCAACGCCAGGGTGCACTACCAGCACCTGGCCGACCGGGTCAGGGGTGAACGGGCGGAAATCAAGAAATGGCGCGCCTGGGCGGCCTGGGCGGTGGTCCGGGCCGCACGGCCCGACCTCACCGCCGACCCGAAGCACGCGGTCATTGAGCCCGCCCTGACGGAAATCGGCGCAAGCCTTGCGGCTTTCGGCGTGAAGGATGAAGCCGAAGAATGGAAGGTCGCGCTCGGCGATCAGCGCACGAGGTCGGCGGAGACGGAAACTTCCATGCCGCCCATCCCGCCGACCCGCACGGTCTGACCCGGGGCCAACGTGACGGTGGTGTTCACCTCGGTGGCGGAAGCGGAAATCAACGACTTGTTGAGCGAGAGCTCATGCCGGGCGGCGCCCTGCGTGATCACGAGCACCTGCGTGGCCGGATCATAGGACTCGAGCTTCCAGCCGTTGATGGCACGCCCCAGCGGCACCCAGCGGCGCGTTCCGGTCGAATCACTGAGAGAGAAGAGCTTCTCCTTCGGCAGTGCGGAATAAAAAGAAGGGATGCCGTCCTTGCGCACGGGCGCACTGCCACCCTTGGAGGTGAGCTTGGCCTCCTTCTTGGCCTCCTTCTCGTCCACAGGCTGCTTGGAGGCGCTGTTGAGCACCACCCGCATCGACACCGAAATCTCGTTGGTGGCGGGGTTGAAGGTCGGGGTGGCGGACATCTCCAGGGCGTTCTCAGGGGGCTTGCCATCGGGCCCGGGCTTGCCGCCATTGGCCTGGATCTGGACTCTGGCCTCGGTTCCGGAGACGGCCGTGACGGAGGGCGTGGAAAGCACATCGGTCTTGCCGGTCTTGTCAGGATGGCTGACGGTCGCCCGGATGCGGATCTGGGCGGGCGGAGCCGGGGGGGCGATCTTGACCACTGGGGCCACCGGAGCGGGCGCCACCTCCTGGACCTCCTGGGCGTACAGCAGGGAGGCCGCCAGGAGCGGGACGGACAGGAAAAGACGGGGGATCATCGGGGTCGCTATCATTCCAACCCCGGCGAAGGCAGGAGGTTTCGGCTCAAAGCCTGCGGAACACCAGCGAAGCATTGTGCCCGCCGAAACCGAGGTTGTTGGAGACGGCCACGTCCACCTTGCGCTGACGGGCGGCGTTGGGAGTGTAGTCCAGGTCGCAGTCCGGATCAGGGTTCTCGTAATTGATCGTCGGGGGGATGACTCCGTGATGGATGGCCAGGCAGCAGACCGCGGCTTCGACTCCGCCGGCCGCGCCCAGCAGGTGCCCGGTCATCGATTTCGTGGAGGAAATGGAGAGGGCGCGGGCGTGATCGCCGAAGGTGCGCTTGATGGCCAGCGTCTCGCAACGGTCGTTGATGGGCGTCGAAGTGCCGTGGGCGTTGATGTAGCCGACTTCCTCCTTCTTCACGCCCGCCTCCGCAAGGGCGCGGTCGAGGCAGAGCGCCAGCCCCTTCCCTTCCTGGTCCTGGCCCGTGATGTGGTAGGCGTCGCAGGTGGCGCCGTAGCCGGCGAGTTCGCAGTAGATGCGGGCGCCGCGGGCCTGGGCGTGCTCCAGAGTCTCAATGACCAGGACGCCGGCGCCCTCCCCCATCACGAAGCCGTCGCGGAGCTTGTCGAAAGGACGGGAGGCCTTCTCGGGCGTGTCGTTGAAGTCGGTCGACATCGCCTTCATGTTGCAGAAGCCGGCGTAGCCGAGGCGCGTGATGGCTGCCTCGGAGCCGCCGGAGAGCATGATGTCGGCGTGACCGTCGCGGATGTGACGCAGGGCCTCGCCGAGGGCGTGGGAGCCCGACGCGCAGGCGGACACGACGCCGAAGTTGACCGACTTGGCCTTGAACTCGATCGCGACCACGCCGGCGGCGATGTTGGCGATGAGCGAAGGGATGGTGAAGGGCGAGACACGGCCGGGTCCGCGCTCAAAGAGCACGCGGGACTGGTTCTCAATCGTCTCCATGCCGCCGATGCCGGAACCGATGATGACGCCGAAACGTTCCGGGACGAGCTTGGCGGGATCGACCTTCGCGTCCTCGATGGCGAGACGCGAGGCGGCGACGGCCAGCTGGGTGTAGCGGTCGTTGCGCTTGGCCTCCTTGGGGTCCATGTACTTCCCGGGGTCGAAGTCGCGCACCTCGGCGCCGACCTTCGAGGGGAAGTCCGTCGGGTCAAAACGCGTGACACGCGCGATGCCGGAGCGGCCCTTCGTCAGGGAACCCCAGAAATCCTCGAGCGTGTGCCCGAGCGCCGAAATCGTGCCGATGCCCGTGACGACTACCCGGCGAGGCTGGCTGGCGTTGGCGCTCACGGTGGGCCGAGGGGGACCCGCGCGATCACTTCGTCGCGGAGGCCTTCAGGTGCTGGATGGCGTCGCCGAGGGTCTTGATGCCCTGCGCCTTGTCCTCGGGGATCTGGATGCCGAACTCATCTTCGAATGCCATGATGATCTCGACGAGGTCGAGGGAGTCGGCCTTGAGGTCGCCCTGGAAGGTCGCCTCCGGCTTCAGCTGCTCGTCGGTGACGTTGAGCTGCTTCTTCACGATGTCCTTGACGCGCTGTTCGATGTTTTCGGGCATAAGAGAAGGTTTTTGGTGGTTTTGGGGTGTCAGATAGCCATTCCACCGTCAACCGAAAAGACCTGTCCGGTGACGTATCCCCCCTCTTCCGAAGCGAGGTAGTCCACCATGGCGGCGATGTCCGTGACGGAGCCGAAACGGCCCAGCGGAATGAAGGAAAGGATCTTCTGTTTCACCTCTTCGGGAAGCTCGTCCGTCATGTCCGTGGTGATGAAGCCGGGGGCGACGGCATTGGCCGTGATCGAGCGGCCGGCCAGCTCCCGGGCCAGGGTCATGGTGAGGCCGTGCAGTCCGGCCTTGGCGGCGGCGTAGTTGGCCTGGCCGGCGTTGCCCTGCACCCCCGTCACGGAAGAGATGCTGATGATGCGACCCCAGCGCTTGCGGGTCATGGGGCGCACCAGGCCCTTCACCCAGAAGAAGGCGGAGGAGAGGTTGGTGGAGAGGACGTCGTTCCAGTCCTGCTCGGTCATGGCCATGACGAGCTTGTCCCGGGTGATGCCGGCGTTGTTGACGAGAATCTCCACGGCGCCGAACTCGGCGACGATCGCCTCACAGGCCTTGGCGACGGCGACGGGGTCCGAGACGTCAACCTGGTAGGCCTTGGCCTTGAGACCCTTGGCGACGATGTCGGCGGCGACGGCCTCGCAGGTGGCCGACTTGGAGACGCAGAGGACCGTGTGCCCATGGGACGCAAGCCGCTCGGCGATCGCCTTGCCGATGCCCCGGCCGGCTCCGGTGACGAGGGCGACGCGGGGAGTGTGCGTGAGATGCATCGGGAGGGATTTGTGGATAGTCGCGGCGGTTAGGCAAGCGGCTAAGCGGGCTCAATAGACGTCCCGCTGGTAGCGGCCGTCCTTCTTGAGCTGCTTGACCCATTCGGCGGCGGCCTCGGGGGTCATGCCGCCCTGCTCGGCCACGATGGCGTGAAGGGCCGCGTCGACGTCCTTGGCCATGCGCTTGGCGTCGCCGCAGACGTAGAAGGCCGCCCCGCCGGAGAGCCACTTCCAGAGTTCGGCGGCGTTCTCGCGCATGCGGTCCTGGACGTAGACCTTGCGCTCCTGGTCACGCGAAAAGGCGGTGTCGAGCCGGGTGAGCGCGCCGGTGCGCAGGTGCCCGGACCACTCCTCCGCATAGAGGAAATCGTGGTCCTTGCGCTGGTCGCCGAAGAACAGCCAGGCGGGACTGCGGACCCCGCGGGCGGCCCGGTCCTGCACGAAGCTGCGGAAGGGGGCCACGCCGGTGCCGGGTCCGACCATGATGATGGGCACGGCATCGTCGGCGGGGAGGCCGAAGTGGGACTCGGCCACGAAGACGGGCAGGTCCGCCTCGCCGAGACGCGCGCGATCGGCGAGATAGGTCGAGCAGACGCCCTCGCGTCGGCGGCCGTTGGTCTCATAGCGAACGACGGCGACCGTCAGGTGGATCTCCTGCGGATGAAGGGCCGGCGAGGAGGCGATCGAATACAGGCGCGGCATCAGGCGACGCTGGGACTCGATCAGCTCCTGGGCGGAAGGACGGGCCGACGGGAATTCCTCAAGCAGGTCCACGAACTCGCGCTGCTCCAGCCAGGCCTTCTTCTTCTCCGGATCGGCCTCGGCGAGGCGCTCGGCGAGCCGCGCCCGGTCGGCGTCACCGGCGCGGTCATGGAGCAGCTGGACGAACTTGTAAGTGGGTCCGTTCAGGGCGAGGCGCCGGGTCAGGGCCTCACGGAGGGGCGTCGGGGCCGCGTCCTTGGGGATGAGCACCGGCTCCGCCCCGGAGAATCCGCCGGCCTTGAGCAGGGCCTCCACGGCCGCGGAGGAGTTCGTCGGGAAGACCCCGAGGGAATCCCCGCACTTGTAGGAGAGCCCGCTGCCCGCGAGGGAGACTGAGAAGTGCACGGTCTCCTTCTGACTGGCGGGCGAACTGAGCCTGCGCCGCTCAACCAGACGGGCCGGGAATGGGTTGGTCTTGTCGAAGGTCGCGGACATGCCTCCGCAGGATGCCCACCCTGCGCGTCAGGCAAACCTCTTTTGCGACGCCAAGGAGCTCACTTCCAAACCTTCACCCACTCGAACTCCACGTTGTCCGGCAGATTCTTCTCCTTGAAGTGCTTGCGGTCGTCCTCGAGGAAATAATGCGAAAGGAAGACGACCATGGGCTTGAGGGGGTCGGGCTTCTCGATCTGCATGATCTTCTTCCCCTCCATGTACCAGGTGATGGCCTTTTCGGTCCAGAGGATGCCGTATTCGTTGAAACGCTTGTAGCCCTTGCCACCGGTCAGGATGCCGTCCCACTTGGGCGGCTGCGCGTCGCGCGACCCCTGCGTGTTGGCAAAACGTCCCCAGGGGAAGATCCGGTCGAGACCGGCTCCGTCGAACTTCATCGCGGCGGAGGGCAGCTCATCCTGCTTCTCGGAGCGGATGCCGAAGGTGCCGCGATGACCTTGGAAAGCATTGAAGCGGATGCTGGCCTCGAAATAGCCGAACTGCTGGGCGAACTTGCCCGAGGTGTTGAGATTGCCGCCCACGAAGCCTCCCGGGGTCTGTAGGAAGCCCAGCACGAGCTTGCCCTTCTCGACCTTCACGAGGTCGGGGTTGCCGACGTTCCATTTGGCGCCGTCCACGTCGCTTCCGTTGAACTGATCCTCCCAAACGACCTTGCGGCCGACGGTGGGACTTTGCGCCGACGCGACGGCGGTGAGCAGCAGCAGGAACAGGTGGCGCATGGAGGAGAAAGAGGTCACTTCCAGATCTTCACCCAGTCGACCTCGACGTCGTCGGGCAGGTTCTTCTCCTTGAAGTCCTTGCGGTCGGACTCGAGCGCCTCATGCCGGACCGAGAGGGCCATGAGTTTGATAGCGTCGGGTTTTTCGATCTGCATCACCTTCTTGCCGTTGATGAAGAAGGCGTAGGCCTTGTCGGTCCAGAGGATCCCATAAGTGTTGAACTTCTTGGAGCCGGCTCCACTGGAAAGGTAACCGTCCTGGCCCTTCTCGGGAGGGTAGTCACGAGAGCCGCCGGCTCCGGAGATGCGAGCCCAAGGATGGGCTCGGTTGGCACCGCCTTGAAACGTCAGACCTGCGGCCGGCAGCTCATTCTGCTTGGTGCTGCGGACCCCGAATACGCCGCGGTGACCTGGGTATGAATTGAACCTCAGGTTGGCTTCAAAATAACCGTACTGCTGCTCGAACTTGCCCAAGGTGCTGATTCCGCCTCCACGGGGGCCGTCGGGAGTCATGTTGAAACCTAGGCAGACCTTGCCGCTCTTGACTTCAACCAACTGGGGGAGCGAAACGGTCCACTTGGAATGATCGAGGGCGCCGGCGTCGAACTGGTCCTCGAACACGACCTTGCGGCCGGTGGTGGGATTCTGGGCCGACGCGAGTGCGGCGATCAGGATGAGCAGGAGGGAGGCGAGGTTTCTCATGGAAATCACTTGTTCACGTAGGCCCTGACCCATTCGATCTGGATGGGCTCGGGGCCGAGCTGGGGGTTGGGGAACTCGCGCATCACGCCGCCCTCGGGCAGGTGGTGGTAGAAGTGGATGTTGAGCGCCTCCTTCGAGAGGTCGCGGCGCAGGGTGAAGACCTCGCGACCGTTGAGGTACCACTTGGCCGCCTTCTCGGTCCAATGGATGCCGTACCGGTTGAACTTCTTGTAGGAGGCGCCGCCGTCGAGGTTGACCGGCGACTTGTCCGGGATGAGGCGCTGGGCTCCGCCGGTCTGGGCGTTGACCAGAGTGGCGTGCACCCGCACCCTGTCTTCCCCGAGACTGTCGAAGAACAGCTCTCCGGCTCCGTTCTTCTTGTCCTCAGTCGTGCGGACGCGCAGTCCCGCCCAGCGGTTCTTGGTCTGCTGCATGCGGATGGACGCCTCGACATACATCAGCGGGGCCGTGAACTTGGAGGTCATTGAGCAGCTGCGCCAGAGCGTCGGCTTGCCGGCGGAAACGATCTCAAGGTTCAGCACCTGCTTGGTTTCCGAACCGACCTTGGCCTGGACGAGCCGCACGTTGGACTTGTCGAAGCTCCACTTGGCTTCGTCGATGGTCTTGGCCTTGAAGGTGTCCTCAAAGGCGAGCTTCATGCTGGTCTCAGGGCCGGCGTGAAGGGCGACGGCGGCCAGAAGGGGGAGGAATCGGGTCATGGTGGAAAGATCAGAGCTGCTTGTAGATCTTCACCCAGTCGATCTGGAACGGCTCGGGACCCTGGGTGGGATCGGGGAAGGACTTCAGCACGCCGCCTTCAGGCAGGCTATGGCGGAAATGCATCGCAACGTTCTGTCCGGGAACGCCGCCGGACTTGGAGCGGTCGGATCGGAAGACCTGGCGGCCGTTGATGTACCAAGAGAGGACCTTGTCGGTGAAGAGGACCCCGTAGGTGTTGAAACGCTTGTAGGCGACTCCGCCCTCCATGTTCACGGGGTTGGGCGAAGGGTTGTAGTTGCGCGACCCCATCTCGGTGGTCTCACGGAATCCCAACCCGACGCCGTCCCCGCCGCCGGAACCGAAGCCGGTGGACATGGAAGGGAACCGCTTTCCGGCCGGAGCTCCGATGTCGAAGCCCATGCCGCAACCGTGCCCGCCGGTCTGCACCATCCGCATGCGGGCCTCATAGTAGCCGTAGGGCTGCCGGAACTTGCAATTCATGCCTGATCCGCTCCAAAGGGTGGGCTTGCCGCGAGAGACGATGTTGAGGTTCACCACGGTCGCCTTGTTGGTGCCGTCGGGACTGGTCCCGAGGGTCACAACGGCGGGATTGTAGTCCCATTTGGCCTTGTCGATCTTGTCGCCGTTGAACTGGTCCTCGAAGACCATGCGCATGGTCGACTCGGGTCCGGCCACCAGGACGGACGAGACTAGCAAAAGGGGGGCGAACCGGGACAGCATCGGCTTAAAGGGGGATGTCATCAGTTAATCCTCAGCCCTGCGGAAGGCAAGACCCCACGGACTCCACCCCGCCCTATTCGTCAAATAACATGCCGATTTCCTTCACGGACAGGGGGCGGCAGTCTCCCGGAGGCATGCGTTTCATGACCAAGGCCCCCATCTGGAAACGGCGCAGCGTCCGGACGTGGAATCCGAAGATCTCGAAAAGCCGCCGGATCTCCCGCTTGCGACCTTGGTCAAGATGGACCTCCAGATGCGCGGGATGGTCGGGCAGCCGGATCACCTTGCGGAAACGGAGCCGCTCACCCTCCTCCACGGCCCCCTTGAGCAGACGAGGGGTGAGGGCCGGATCATAGTCGCGGTTCAGGGTGACTTCGTAACGCTTGATGACCCCTCCGGAAGGATGCATGACGCGGTTGGCCAGCTCCCCGTCATTGGTGAGCAACAGCATGCCTTCGGAATCCTTGTCCAGACGTCCGACGCAGAACAGCCGGAAGGCTTCATATTCCGGCGGGACCAGCTCGAACACCGTCTGGCCTCCGTGCGAGTCCAGATTGGTGCAGAGATAGCCTCTGGGCTTGTTCATCAGCAGGACGATCCGGCGGGCGACCGACTTCACGAGCTGTCCATGGCAACGCACCTGGTCGACCGCGGGGTCGACGGGCTGACCGACCGAGGCCGGCCGGCCGTTCACCGTCACCTTGCCCTCGGCGACCAGCCGCTCGGCCTCACGGCGGGAGCAGACCCCTGCCGTGGCGAGGAACTTGTGGATTCGCATGGGTCCTTCGGTGGCCACGCCCAATCTGTGGGGCATTACGCCGCCGAGGGCGAGCAAAGTCGGAGTCAGGACTTTGCTCGCCCTGCTCCGCGAGATGCCCCTATTAAGTAGGCCGCATGCGACTCATCGACGGCAACGCCATCGCCCAGCAGGTCCTTTCCGAAGTGCGCGAACGGGCCGCCAGGCTGGCGCCCACCGTCCCCCACGTCGCCTTCGTCCGCGTGGGCGAGGACCCCGCCTCGGTCTCCTACGTGGCCAAGAAGCAGAAGACGGCCGCGGAAGTGGGCATGAAGGCCAGCCTCACCGTCTTCCCCTCCGACGTCACCAAGGCCGAACTCTTCGCCCACCTCGACGCGCTCAACGCCGATCCGTCGGTCCACGGCATCCTCATCCAGGCCCCGCTGCCCAAGCACCTTCCGGAAACCGAAGTCTTCAACCGCGTGGCGCCGTCCAAGGACGTCGACGGCTTCGGCACCCAGAGCATCGGACGGCTGGTGCAGGAACTGCCCGGAGCCTTCGCCGCCTGCACGCCGGCCGGCGTGGTCGAGCTGCTGCGCCGTTCCGGCGTGGAGACGGCGGGACGCCATGCCGTCGTGGTCGGACGCTCCCTCATCGTCGGCAAGCCGGCGGCCGCGCTCCTGCTCGCCAAGGGCTGCGACTGCACGGTGACCGTGGCCCATTCGAAGACGCGGGACCTCGCCGCCGTCGTCCGCCAGGCGGACATCGTCGTGGCGGCGATCGGCCGGCCCCGCTTCATCACGGCCGACATGGTGAAGCCCGGCGCCGTGGTCATCGACGTGGGCATCAACCGCGTCCCCGACGCGACGAAGAAGACCGGCTTCCGCATCGTCGGCGACGTGGACTTTGACGCGGTCGCGCCCAAGTGCGAGGCCATCACGCCCGTGCCGGGCGGAGTCGGCCCGATGACGGTGGCGATGCTGATGATGAACACGCTGACGGCCTGCGAAAGAGCCCGTGGCTGAGCCGCCCCCCATTCCGCCCTCCCCCGCCGGGTTCGGCTGGCGCTCCCTCGCCTGCCTGGCCGACATCATCCCCCTCTTCATCTGCGGTCATGCGGTCGCCGGGTTCACCGCCGACGCCGAAGCGCTCGCCGCGTACGCGCGCCAGCAGCAATGGATCCGGAGTTTCGCCGAACTCTACGTGAAGGCGCTGAGCTCCCCGGGCCAGGAGGCCAACCGCAGGATCCTTGACCATGTGCTGCACCCGGCGGCGGCGGACGTCGACGCGGTGGTGGCCTGGAGCTGGCACGTCGGGACGGCCACCTTCTTCGTGATGCTCGCCGCGTTGACGGCGCAGGAGGCGATGACGGGCACGACCCTCGGCAAGCGCATGTTCCGGCTGCGCACGGTCAGCCTGCCGGACGCGGGACGGCCCGGCTTCCTCGCCGCCCTGCTCCGCTCCGCCTGGAAGTCCGCCTTCTTCGCCCTGCCCAACCCCTTCTTCATGCTGCTCGGCATCGTGAATTTCCACGTTCCGCTCTTCCGCAAGGACCGCCGGGCCTGGCATGACCTCTGGACGCGGACGCAAGTGGTCGAAGGAGGACGCCGATGACCGCGCGGCTCGCGCTGCTCCTGCTCGCCGCCCTCGCCGAGGGCGCGGACATCCCGCTGCCCGCCTTCACGGAAGGACCGCCCGCGCCCGGACGCCGGGCGCTCGTCACCGCGCCGGAATACTCCGGCACCAAGGTCCGGCATGTGCTGGCGCTGCCTGACGACTGGACGCCGGACTGGAAGGCCCGCGGCAAATCCTGGCCGGTCATCGCGGAATATACCGGAAACTACGCGCCGTCCCTGGGTTCCTCGGGAGAGGTCGAGGGGGCCGGCCTCGGCTACGGCCTCATGCGCGGACGGACGATCTGGATCGTGCTCCCCTACGTGGCCAAGGGCGGAAAAGGCAACGAGCGCACCTGGTGGGGCGACGTCACCGCGACGGTCAACTACGCCAAGACCAACGTGCCCCGCGTCTGCGCGGAGTTCGGCGGCGATCCGACGAAGGTGGTGCTCTGCGGATTTTCGCGCGGCGCGATCGGCGCCTCCTTCCTGGGCCTGCATGACGACCAGATCGCAGGACTATGGCGCGCGGTCTGGGCGCATGACCACTTTGACGGCGTGTCGGAATGGAAGGGCCACGCCTGGGGCTCGCCGCTGGCGCGATACCGCGAGGAGGCGGCGGTCCGGCTGCGGCGTCTGAACGGCCGTCCGCTGCTCGTCAGCCAGGGGCACGCCGGGGAGGCGACCCGCAAGTTCCTCGAGCCCATAGTGACCCGGGGCGTGACCTACCTGAAGGTCGACATGGCCGCCCTTTACGGGAAGTTCCCCAACGAGGCCGTGCCCCATCCCCACACCGACCGTTGGCCTCTCCGGGAATCGGACCCGAAGAAAGCCGCCGAGTCCTGGCTGGAAAGCGCCCTCCGCTGACCGCGCCAAACAGGAAGCCCCGGCGGGGCCGGGGCTTCTTCGGGCGCTCAGGAGCGGATCAGGCGTCGCCGCCGCGCTCGCGGAACGGACGGCGCTCGCCGCGGTCCGGACGGTCGCCGCGCGGGCGGTCCATCGGCTTCGGGGCGGGCGTGTATTCACGGCCCTCCTTCTCGGCGATGGCGGCGCGACGCGAGAGACGCACGCGGCCCTTGTCGTCGATGCCGACGCACTTGACGATGATCTCGTCGCCCAGCTTGACGACGTCCTCGACGCGCTCGACGCGCTGGTCGGCGAGTTCGGAGACGTGGACCAGGCCCTCCTGTCCGGGCAGGCACTCGACGAAGCAGCCGAACTCCTTCACGGAGCGCACGATGCCCTTGTAGGTCTTGTTGATCTCGATCTGGGCCGAGATGAGGTTGACCTCGTTGACCGCGCGGGCGAGGGACTCGCCGTCGGTCGCGAAGATCGTGACCCAGCCGGAGTCGTCCTGGTCGATGTCGAGCTGGCAGCCGGTGTACTCGGTGATGCGCTTGATGTTCTTGCCGCCCGGGCCGATGAGGGCGCCGATCTTGTCGGACGGGATCTTGATGCGGTGGGTGCGGGGCGCGCAGGGCTTCAGCTCGGCGCGGGTCGACGGCATGGTCTTCGCCATGGTGTCGAGGATGGCGTCGCGGGTGACCTTGTTCTGGGCGATGGCCTCCTTGGCGATCTCAAACGGCAGGCCGTGGATCTTGAGGTCGAGCTGGAAGCCCGTGATGCCTTCGCGGGTGCCGCAGATCTTGAAGTCCATGTCGCCGTAATGGTCCTCGGCGCCGATGATGTCGGTCAGGACCTTGTGGCGGACGACGCGGCCGTCCTTCTCCTCGGTGACGAGGCCGCAGGAGATGCCGGCCACCGGGGCCTTGATGGGCACGCCGGCGTCAAGCAGCGCGAGGGTGCCGCCGCACACGGAGGCCATGGAGGTCGAGCCGTTGGACTCCATGATCTCGGAGACGAGGCGGATCGAGTACGGGAAGTCCTGCTCGGAAGGCAGGATCGAGAGCAGCGAGCGCTCGGCGAGGTTGCCGTGGCCGGTCTCGCGGCGGCTGGTCATGCCGAAACGGCCGGTCTCCCCCACCGAGAAGGGCGGGAAGTTGTAATGCAGCAGGAACGACTTGGACTTCGGGCCGCCCGTGATGGAGTCGAGCTCCTGGGCGTCCTTGGAAGTGCCGAGGGTGGCGAGCACGAGGCCCTGGGTCTCGCCGCGCTGGAAGACGGCGGAGCCGTGGACGCGGGGGAGCACGTCGACCTCGCAGGAGATCGGGCGGAGGTCCTTGGTGCCGCGGCCGTCGGCGCGCTTGCCGCTCTCGATGATGGCGTGGCGGTAGACCTTCTCCTGGAGCTTCTCGAAGGCCATCTTGATCTGGCGCGCGTCAAAGGCGTCGCCGAGCTCGGCCTTGCAGGCCTCCTTGGCCTTCTCGATGACGGCCTTCACGGCGTCGCCGCGCTCCTTCTTCGAGGCGAGGAAGATCGCCTTCTGGAGCCGGTCGCCTTCGGCGGCCACGCGCTCGCAGATGGCGAGGGCGCGGGCTTCGCAGACGACGAGCGGGAACTGGCGCTTGGTCTTGGCGCAGAGGGCGGCCAGCTTGCGCTGGGCGGCGATGATGGGCTGGATGGCGCGGTGCGCGAAGGCGAGGGCCTCGACGAAATCGGCCTCGGGCAGCTGGTCGGCGGAACCTTCGATCATCATCATGTCGCGCTCATTGCCGACGTAGATGAGGTCCAGGTCGGACTCATACTGCTGCTCGTGGGTCGGATTGACCACGAACTGTCCGGCCACGCGGCCGACGCGGACGCCGCCGATCGGACCGTTCCAGGGGATGTCGGAGCAGAGGAGCGCGGCGGACGCGCCGTTGACCATCAGGATGTCGGAGTCGTTGATCTGGTCGGCCGAGAGGAGCAGGCCGATCACCTGGACTTCGTTGAGGAAGCCTTCCGGGAAGAGCGGGCGCAGGGGACGGTCGCAGAGGCGGGAGGTCAGGATCTCCTTGTCGGAGGGCTTGCCCTCGCGGCGGAAGTAGCTGCCCGGGAAACGGCCGGCCGCCGCGAACTTCTCGCGGTAGTCGACGGTCAGGGGGAAGAAGTCCTGGTCGGGGGAGCGCAGGTCCTCGGCCGCGGTGGCGGAGACGAAGAGCGTGGTCTCTCCCTTGCTGATGGTGACGGCGCCGTTCGCCAGCCTGGCGTAGGTGCCCGTGTTGATGGTGATGCCGAGTTCGTCGACGGTCACCGTGTGCTTCTGTTTCATGTTTTTTGTTCTTTGGGTTGTGCCGGACGGGATGCCCGGCGGGTTTGGTTGTTGGGTGGGAAAGAAGGCGTCCCAGCCCAAGCTGGGACGCGCTCAGAGTGCCTGCGCCCGCTGGGCGAGGATCACTTGCGCAGGCTAAGCTTGGCCAGGAGCGCGTTGTATCGCTCGAGGTCGCTCGACTTGAGGTAGTTGAGCAGCTTGCGGCGGCGGTTCGTCAGCATGATGAGCCCGCGGCGCGAATGGAAATCCTTGCGGTGGGAACGCAGGTGCTCGGTCAGATGGTTGATCCGGGCGGTGATCAGGGCGACCTGCACTTCCGGAGAGCCGGTGTCCTTGGCGCCCTGCTGGTGCTTCTTGATGATGTCCGACTTGTCGACCGACATGGTGTGTTGTGTGGTTAGTTTTGTGGTTTGGCCGACTTGGGAGGGATTCCCGAAAGCCCCGCCTTCAGGCCGGGCTCTCCGTCTGGAAGGGCCTTGCGACCCCCGGCCAGCGTGAGAAGGGCTCCGCCCCTCCCCCTAACGAAGTTGACCCTCACGAATGACGGCTGCGGGCGGCTCAGGCAAGCAGGAAAAGCCCGCCTCCCGCC
>Ga0129336_10000270_pt1 | contig 29260 bp, 12 predicted proteins | sample CPB6_02_DNA_FD_96878 | JGI IMG/M metagenome (GOLD analysis project Ga0129336, IMG submission 96878) | Freshwater to marine salinity gradient microbial communities from Chesapeake Bay, USA - CPBay_Sum_0.6_0.2_DNA | ecosystem: Environmental > Aquatic > Marine > Coastal | place: USA: Chesapeake...
AAAGAGGCAGGCATTGAAACGTGGTGTGACCCACGGATTCGCGTTGGACATGAGAAGACTCGCGTAATCTGATATGAGTACCTCTGAGAAACTTTATAACGTGTGTTATAATGGTAGAGCGTTATATCAGAATATGACTCTTGAAGACTGTACTGAGATTCTTCAAGAGTTATCTGAACGCTTTTTCTCGGGGGAAGATATAGACCCCAATTTGATTTCACTTGAACCATTATTTGAAAATTAACTATGGCAAAAAGACCTTCACTGACTAGTAAAGTTGTTATTGAATCAAAACCCAAAAAAACTCGGCAAGGAATGGGTAAACATACAAAGTACGCCGCAACGTCTCGTAATGGAGCGGGTAAAAGATATCGCGGACAGGGTAAATAATATAGTTATTAATTTACTCCATGGATTTTCCAGATACACATCAAGAATGGGAATCTATTCATCCTTCTGATTTGTGGATCTATAATAAATTGATGTTAAGTCGGGAATTAGGATACAAATGTGGGCCAACTGGTTCATTTGTTCCTAAACCCGACTTTTATATTATCCGCCCAATGATGAATTTACTTGGTATGAGTCGATATGCTCGTAAAGAATTCATCTATAAGTATACAGATCATTATCATCCAGCAGAATTTTGGTCAGAAATCTTTCATGGACACCATATAAGTGTTGATTTTAGAGATAAAAAGTCGGAATTAGTCGTTTTGGGTACAAAAGACCCGACTGATCCTCTTTATAAATGGGAAAAATGGGAAAAAATTGAACAAGAAGTACCATTTCCAGAAATTTTAAATAATTTAGTTGGTAATTATGAATGGATTAACTGTGAATTTATAGGAAATCACCTAATTGAGGTTCATTTTAGAATAAATCCTAACTTTAGGTACGGCAACACTGTTGCAATTCCAATTTGGAAGGGAGATGAAGTAGTAAACAGTGAAGATTATAACTATATTGAGGATGAAAGTTACTTAAGATCTGGTTTTTATATTGACTAACGGGATAGCAACCCCGTAAAAAGTTCTGTTAACCCTTAAAAGGAGCAACAGATGGCAATTCATCCAAATCCAGACAGAGATACAAATTATATGAGATCTGCTTGGGGCACAACTAGTTTAGTTACTGATTATTGGTCAACTCCAAAGGCACCAAAAATGCTTAGGGAAATTGCTAATGACGATAAGACACCTAAAAAACACGATTTTGAAGTTCAAAATGAACTTCATGAAAAAATTCGTAATGATGAAGATTATGATGATTGGTCTTATGGCACTGAACCAAGTTGGGGTCATAAGTGGTAAAAACCACTATAAATAAATCATAATAATACTCAAAATAATGCCACTAGAGCGTATTAGTGTTGGATTTAGAGATATTAGTCTTTCGTTAACGGCAAATCCTTTAACGAAAGACTTGAATATTTTAAAGAATGAAAACGCTATCGCTCGATCAATTCAAAATTTAGTATTAACAATTCGTGGAGAGAAGTTTTTTGAACCTAGTATAGGAACTTCTTTAAATACTTTATTGTTTGAGACAATTGATATTTTTACTGCAAGAAGATTAGAAACTGAGATAATTGAAGTTATAAAAATTAATGAGCCAAGAGTTGAATTGATTGAAACCGTTGTTACTCCAAATTATGATGAAGGGGCAATGGATATCAAAGTCGTATATTTAATAGTTGGAATTGATGCCCTACCACAACAATTAGAATTCGTATTACTACCAACTAGATAAATGACTTTAGTTAACGTATCAGCACTAGATTTTAATGATATAAGGGAGTCTATCAAAAGTTTTTTAAGAGCTGATGGTAGATTTACTGATTATGATTTTGAAGGATCAAATTTTACTATTTTATTAGATACATTAGCGTATAACACATATATTACCTCATATAATGCAAATATGCTGACCAATGAGGTTTTTTTAGATGGTGCTACATTAAGAGAAAATGTAGTATCTCTTGCCAGAAATTTGGGTTATCTTCCAAGATCTGCAAGAGCATCTAGAGCAAAAATTGCATTTTTCTTAAACTTATCAGAATTTATTAAAAATCCAGTTTCGGTTACTTTAAAAAAAGGAATAGTTGCAACATCAAATATATCATATTCAAATCTAAATTACATCTATTCAATTCCAGATGATATAACTGTTCCAGTTTCTAATGGTATTGCTTACTTCAATAATATAGATGTATATGAAGGATCATTCATTGAAGAAAATTTTACAGTAGATAGTTTAAATAAGAATCAAAGATATATTTTAAATAATCAAAATATTGATACGAGTTTAATTAGAGTTGTTGTTAGGGAAAATAAAAATAGTAATATTACTAGGGTTTACAAGTTTGCAGATAATCTAACCAATGTTAAACCTACAGATGATGTATTCTTTTTAAATGAAATTGAAGATCAAAGATACGAATTAATATTTGGTGATAATACATTTGGAAGTAAATTAAAAAATGATAACTTTATTATCGTAAATTACGTATCAACTAATGGATCAAATGCTAATGGAATTAATGCACTTTCTTTTGCTGGTAGAATAGTAGATAATAATGGTAGTCCTATTGTAGTTGATGAACCATTGATAACTACAATTGAAGCTTCTGGATATGGTGCAGATATAGAATCGATTGCTTCTATTAAAAAATTAGCACCAAGGGTGTATGCCTCACAAAATAGAGCAGTTACTGCATCTGATTATGAATCTCTTATACCAGTAATTTACCCAGAGACAGAATCTGTATCTGTTTTTGGTGGTGAAGAGTTAGATCCACCAAAATATGGTAAGGTTTATATTACGGTGAAACCAAAAAATGGATCATACTTACCAAATGCTATTAAAGATAATTTAAAATTAACCCTGAGAAAATATGCTGTTGCTGGAATAATACCAGAATTTATTGATTTAAAATATTTGTATATTGAATATGATTCAAAAGTTTATTTTAACAGTAATCAGGGAACATCAGTGTTCTTAAAAAATCAGGTAAATCAAACTCTTGAAAAATTTGCCAAATCTGATGAGTTAAATAGATATGGTTCTAGATTTAAGTATAGTAAATTCTTAAAATTAATTGATGATTCATCAGTAGCAATAACATCAAATATTACATCAATACAAATAAGAAGAGATTTAAAAGTTAGATTAAAACAGTATACTGAATATGAAATTTGTTTTGGAAATGAATTTTACATAAAAGATTTTAATGGTTACAATTTTAAAACAAGTGGATTTTCTGTAGAGGGAATTACTGGAACTGTTTATCTCTCGGATTTACCTAATAATGAAGGATTTGGATCAGTATTTCTTTTTAAATTGGACGCATCAAATCAACCTGTTATTGTTAGAAGAAATGTTGGATCAATTGATTATAAAAAAGGTGAAATTAAAATAAATGCTTTGAATATTTTGGCTACTTCTAAAAAATCTTTTGGAGATGAAATTATTGAATTTTCAGTAATACCAAAATCAAATGATATTATTGGTAAACAAGATTTATATTTACAATTGGACACTACAAAATCTAGTGTAAATATGATTAATGATGTAATATCATCTGGAATTGACATTTCTGGATCCCAATACATAATATCATCTAGTTACTTTACCGAAGATTACGTAAGACTGTAAAAAAATGAAGAATAGAGTTAATATTAAAAATCTAGTCAGCGATCAACTTCCAAATTTTGTGCGGGAAGGTTATCCAGAATTTGTTAGTTTTATTAAAAGTTACTATGAATCTTTAGAAGTACCTGGTGGTCCTTCAGATATACTCAACAATATTGATGAATATACAAAATTAGACAATATTTCAGAATTAACTTATTATACCGAATTAACATCAGATGTTGATTACAATACTCAACAAATTTTTGTAGATGATACCAATGGTTTTCCACAAAATAATGGTCTTTTACAAATAAATGATGAGGTAATCCTTTATGAATCTAAAAATCAAACTTCATTCATTAATTGTAGACGTGGATTCAGTGGAATTACATCTTATACTTCCTTAGAATCAAATCCTCTAACGTTTACTACTACTTTATCAAATACTCACGAATCTGGAACAACTGTATATAATTTACATGCTTTATTTTTAGCTGAAATATATAAAAAATTTAAGTATCAATATGCTCCTGGTTTTGAAGACATTGAATTTTATAAAGATCTTAATGAAAAGGTTTTAGTATCTAAATTAAAAGATTTTTATTCATCAAAAGGTGCTGACACCTCGTTTGATTTATTGTTTAAATCGGTATGGGGATCTCCAGTAACAATTATTAAACCTAGAGATTTTTTAATTCAACCATCTGATGCTGATTATAGAATAACAAGAGATCTTGTTGTACGGAGATTAGAAGGAAATCCAGAAAATTTAATCAATAGAACACTATATCAAGATGAAACTAATGTAATATCTAAAGCTTCTGGTTCAATTACAAATGTAGAGCAAGTATTTAAAGATAATGAAGAATATTTTCGTTTAAGTTTAGATTATAATCCAGAATTAGAAACTTTTAATTTTACAGTTCACCCAAAAACAAGAATTACAAATCCAGTTGGTTTAGGACAAACCTACCTTGATGTAGATTCAACTTTAAGTTTTAATACCAGTGGTAATTTAATAGTATTTGATAATGGTGTTGAGTATAATTTTGAATACACTGGAAAAAGTAGTACTCAATTTTTTGGGTTAACCGCACCTATTGCAATTGAATTAAACAAAGAAATAACAACTCCAGATTATGCATATGCTATTGATGAAAATGGTGATGAAATTAAAGTAAAAATTAGTGGTGTTCTTGGAGACTTAGAATTTAATAGAGAAGATTCTTATTATTATGAACTTGAAGATCAAGTTGAAATTGTTTCTTTAGGTGCAGATTCCCAAGAAAATGTATTAAGCACATGGATTACTAATGTAACACCAGAGTATGAAATTGAAACTATTGTACAAGTTGCACTAAAACTAAATGGAGCCGCACAATATAGAATTAAAACAGTAGACCCAAATATTTTTACTTTAGGAGATATTGGAACTATTAAAGGTAGTGATGGAAGGCAGTATAATATTTTTGTAATTGCTGTGTCAAACAAACGTGAATTTGATGTAAATTTAACTACTCAAATTAATACTACTAATGTAAAATATACAATAAGAAAAGGAATATCAAAAACAAATAGCAATAATCAACCAGAAATTAATATTATTTCTGCTGATGTTCAGAATGTATACGCTGATGGGAAAGATACTTATGTAGTTTCATCTTCGCTTCCAAATTATTATAATACTCCAATTATAGTTGAAGATCTTTCAGTATTATTTACGGGCCAATATGATGGATATGAATTAAATATTGGTTCTAATTCTTTTATTAGTGGAGAAGCAGTATATTATTCTAGAAATAATAATTCTGGATTAAACATTTCAGATGGTCCTTATTTTATCTATAAAGTAAACTCAAGTACAGTAAAATTAGCTACAAGTAGAGCTAATATTAGAAGTGGTCAATTTGTTTATGTTTTTGGCACAGTATTTAATAATAAACTATCTTTGCTAAAATATCAAAATAGAAGATTACAATCTCAAGATATAATTAGAAAATTTTCTCCTAGTATTGATGATGATATTGTTGAAAATAGAATTACTAAACCAGGAACTACAGGACTATTTTTAAATGGTGTTGAATTATTAAATTACAAATCCTCAGATTCAATTTATTATGGTCCGATTGAGGAAATAGTTGTTTCTTCAGTGGGTGATGCGAATTATGATGTAATTGATCCACCAGTAATGGTCATAACAGATAATATTGGAATAGGAAATACAATTTATGGCACAGGTGCAGAGGGAATTTGTAATGTTGTTGGAAAATTATCCAGAATTAATATATTAGACAAAGGATTTGATTATACCCAAGAACCAAAAATTACTATTTCGGGTGGAAATGGAACTGGAGCTCAAGCAAAAGCAAATTTATCAAAAATAACATATTCAATATCATTTAATGCTGGAAGTTTATATGATCAAGTTAATTTAACAGATAATACAATAGGATTTACAACATATCATAAATTTAGAGATTTTGAAAAGGTAATTTATAATTCACAAAATCAAACAAAAATAGGTAATTTAGTAGATGATTCAATTTATTATGTAAAAATAATCACCCCAACAAAAATTAAACTTCACAATAATGCTGATGATGCTATTTCTGGAATTAATACAATAACTCTCGGATCTTATGGTGAAGGATTACAAAAATTTACTTGTGCTGAGAAAAAAAATGTAATTTCTTCAATCGAAGTAACTAATCCAGGTTCAAATTATACGAATAAAGTTTTATTTTTTGATACTTATTCAGTAAATACTTTTGAAAATACTATTAATATCAATAATCATGGTTATTCCGATAAAGAAGTTATAATATTTTCCACTGATGGCGGATTACCATCTGGTTTATCTACAACAACAGAATATTATGTAAACGTAGTTGATAAAAATAGATTTAGAGTTGCTCCAATTGAATCAGTGGGAATTGGCAGCACTGTTACTAATGATTATAATTACGTCAATAGAAGATTTGTAGACTTTTCTAATGGTGGATTTGGACAACATTCAATAAAATATCAACCAATTAATATAAAAGTTGAATCTCCAATTGGAGTAACAACTTTTACTGGACAAGACTTTACAGTTAAAGTTAGACCAGTTTTTACTGGAGAAATAACATCAGTATCATTAAAATCAAAAGGTGATAATTATGGTGATGCCAATATTGTAAACTACAATAGGCAACCAAATATAGAATTATTAAATGGTAAAAATGCACAAATTAGTGTAATTGTATCATCGCAAGGTAGAGTAATTGGTGCTATTGTTAATAACCCTGGATCAGACTACAATTCACCACCTTTACTGCAAGTTATAGGATCTGGATCTGGATGCATTTTAGTTCCTCAAATTGAAAATAATAAAATTGTCGATGTAAAAATAATAGAGAGTGGATTTGGATATAAACAAGTTGATACAGTAGTTAATGTCATTTCAACTGGAAGCAATGCTAAATTTGAATGTAAAATTAAATCTTGGACGATTAATCTTGTTGAAAGAATATTTCAATCTGATCAATTAAATTCTGATGATGGTATTATTACAACTCCATTAGAATCAGAAAAAGGATTACAATTTACTCATGCATATGCTGCAAGAGAATTAAGAAGGAAACTTCTTGCAACTTCTTTAGATTTATCTGGAAATACAATCTATAGAGCAGACATTGAAAATGATAATATTGTTACAAAATACCACTCTCCAATTATAGGATGGGCATATGATGGAAACCCAATCTATGGACCATACGGTTATGCTGACAAAGAGGGTGGTGCTATTGTAAGGTTGAATAGTGGATATGAATTAAAATTAAAGGGTTATAGACCATCTACAGCATCATTTCCTCCTGGATATTTTGTTGAGGATTATGAATTTACCAATAATGGTGATTTAGATTATAATAATGGTAGGTACTGTAAAACCCCAGAATTTCCAAATGGAGTTTATGCATATTTTACCACAGTAAATAATGTAAAGAGTGCCTCTGGACCTTTTAATGGATATTTAAAACCAGTATTCCCTTACATTATAGGAAATACCTTTAAATCAAAAGTTATAGATTATAATTTCAATCAATACTCTAGTTTAAATTTTGTAAATCTAAACAAATCTGGATGGATTCGTTATACTTCTCCTCTGGGTTTGCTATTAGATAATACAATTTACCAAGGATTTCCAAGACCCGATACTTTTACAAAAGGATTTACTGAAGTTAATAATATTAGTTCTGGACAACTAAATGAATTACAAATTATTTCTCCTGGAGATAATTATTCTGTTCTAGATAACATATTTTTTAATAGTAAAGGAACTGGTGGATCTGGTGCTTATGCTAGAATTTCTCAAATTAAAGGAAGAGAAATAAACAATATATCATATTCTTTTAGTAAACTATCTGATGTTGAATTTACCCCATTCGGAGAAACTGGCAAATATGTTGGTTTTGGAAGTACTTCGCACTCATTTATTAATGGCGATACAGTTTCAGTTCAGAATCTTAATATTCTTTCTACAGAATTTGCTTCGTCATATGTCATTGGAGTATCAACAAATACATTAACTTTATCTACTGGAATTGGTAATACATCCCAAACAGGCATTATAACTTATTTTAATGTTTCTGGAAATTTAGGATTTCCCATTTTATCACCAAATGATGTTTACAAGATAGGAACAGAAAAAGTTAAAATTTTAAACGTATCTCAAAAAGATGCAAGAATAAGAGTATATAGATCTTTTGACAGTACTCCAGGTATTGCTCACTCTGCTGGAGATGATTTAAAAGAGTTGTCTAGAAAATTCACATTCAATAGTGGATTTACAACATCAACTGAATATAGGTTAAATAAAGAAATTCATTTTGATCCTAGAGAAACTGCTATTATTCCATCGGAAAATTTAATATTATATTCAAATCCAGTTCCCCCAAATTTAGTTCCAACCGCTTGGGATTATTATACTTCTGGAATTGGCACAGGATTTATAGAATATTTTGCAGAATCTTCTCCAGATGGGTCAAATAATGCTGCTAGAGTTTCTTTTGGGTCAACTACTGGATCTAGTGATGCTTTTGGTATTAAATATGAAACTGTATCTCTTTCTTCAGATTATAATACATTTTCTATATTCTTAAAAGGATCTATCGGAAATGAAAAAATATATTTTATTTTAGATGATGGTACTATTTACTATTCACAACTAGTTACATTAACTAAAGAATGGAGGAGATATAGTCTTACCGCATTAACTGGTGCTGGTGTTCATAGAATAAGAGTAGGTACTTTTGGATCTCAAGGACTAACATTAAATGAATCTCCAACATTTTACGTTTGGGGAGCTCAAGTTGAACTTGGTAACTTAATGAGTACATATTATGCTACTTCTGGAGCGGCATTAACTAGAAATTCAAAAAAATCTGGATTATTATACATAAGCAATCCAGGAATAACTGAAAAGAAAGGAATACAGACAATACCAAATACTTTCTATCTACCAGAACATGGGTTTAAGACTGGCGATAGAATTCAATACAATGTTGGGCATGGATATACTGGCGTTAGTGTGTCGTATGGTTCAACCACAAAACCACTTTTAAATTCACAATCACTATACATTGCTGCTTATGATAATAATTTTATTGGGGTTTCAACTCAAAGAATTGGTATTGGAAGCACTGGTGGATTTGTCGGAATTGGATCTGAAGTTTTAGAATTGTATAGAATATCAGATTACGGAACTGGAGATAATCATAGTGTTAAAACTAATTTTGAATTAACTATTAGAGGCGATGTCTATAAAAAATCAGCAACAGTCATAACTGAAAGAGAGCATGGATTAACTAGTGGAGATGTAGTTGATATTAAAGTAACTTCAGGAATTACAACTAGTTTAAAAATAGTTTATGACGATATCAACAGAAGAATGTTGGTAAATCCAAAATCATTTAGTGATTTTAATATTAACCTGCAAAGAAATTCGATAACAATACCAAATCATGGATTCTTAAATGGTCAAAAAGTAATTTATAATTCTGGAAGTCCTTCTTCTGGATTAGTAAATTCTAAAATGTACTATATTATAGTTTCTGATGATAATACTATTTTACTTTCTAACTATTATTATGACAACATTTCTTCTAATCAGGGAGTAGAAATAATACAAATAGGAACTCAATCACCTGGAACGTTATCACCAGTTAATCCAGAATTGTTTGTAACTAAAAATAGTACCATAATCTTTGATCTTTCAGATCCAACTTTATCTTCAAACTCTCTTCCTGCTTTTGATTTTAGTATCTATTTTGATAATTTATTCCAAAAAGAATTTTACACTACTACACAAAATAAAGGGGCATTTAACGTAAGAAAGGAAGGAGAAGTTGGAACTTCTGGTGCAAAGTTGGAATTTATTATTGATAATTATGTTCCCACAACTTTATACTACAATTTAACCCCAATTAAATATGCTGGAGCTACTGCAACAAAACTTGAAATTATAAGAGATTCATTTAACATTAAAAACTCAAATAAAATATCAATTATTGATAGTAAATTTAATAAAACTACACCAGTTTCTGGAATTGGATCAAATACATTTAGTTATTCTTTAGAATTAACACCAGAAAAATCTGGATATAATAAAAATCAAGCAATCATCGAGTATACTACAGAATCTAGAACTGCGATTGGTCCAGTAGCAAAGGTTACTATTGATTCTGGAGGAAGAAATTACAATAGACTTCCTAATGTTGCTCAGGTATCCAGTGGATTAGGAACAGCTGCTCTGTTTTTACCAAGAAGTAAAACAATTGGAAAAGTTAATAGTGTAGTTTTAACTGATATTGGATTTGATTATCCATCAGATAAAACTTTAAGACCTCTTGCTAATTTTCCATTTACATATAAGATTGAACCGCTATCAAAATTTAAAAAAATACAAATTCTTAACCCTGGTGTAAATTATTTTGTTGTTCCTCAATTAGCTGTTGTTGATGGATTTACTGGTAGAGTTAATACTGAAGTTTCTTTGGAATATGAGATTGGTGATACTGAAGTAAAAATTATTAGGAACACCACTGGTTTATATAACGTTACTCCAAAAATTATACCAATTAATAACCCTAATGGAGTAAGAATAGATAACATTGTATTTGATCCAGGAACTGCAAATGTTACTGTTTCATTTGCAGTTACTTTTGCATCTTTTCAAGACTATCCATTTCTTGTTGGCGAAAAAGTTATTATAGAAAATACAAATGTTGATGCAAATTTTGGTGGAAGAGGATATAATTCTGCGGCATATGAATATAGATTATTCAGAATTATTGCGGCAGATCCAGATGTTGGTGGAGATACTCCAACCATAACATTCAATATGTCAGAATTTTTAAATCCAGGAGAGGAACCTGGTATTTTTGATACCTTTGAATCATTTGGCACTGCTACTCCAGAGACATACTTCCCAATTTTTGATGTTGAATTAGAAAAAGATAGTTTTAGAGATGGTGAATTAATAGTTGCTCAGGATGGAAATTATGGATATGTACAAACATATGATAGAAGAAATGAATTTTTAAAAATTAGATCAAAGAGAATATTTAAAGTTGATGATTTAATTATTGGAGCATCTTCACAAAATAAAGGATTAATATCTTCAGTTGATGGGATTACTGGAAAATATTTAATAGAATCAAACAGTATTACAAAAAAAGGATGGTTAAGAGAAACTGGTAAACTGAACCAATCTTTCCAAAGACTTCATGACAATGATTATTATCAGTATTTTTCATATGCTGTAAGGTCACCTATAGAATATCAAGTTTGGAATCCTTTGGTTAGTAATTTAACTCACACTGCTGGGTTTAAAAAATTTAGTGAACTTACAATTGATTCATATGACCCATCAGTGAGTGGTATATCGACAGATCAAAATCTAAATGTTTTAATAGCAATTTCAGACTTAACAGAAATTGTTGATTTAAATTCAATAAAAGATTTTGATATTGCAAGAGAAAAAAGTATTCAAGTGGACAATACTTTAATCTCAAATGAGATATTATTTAATTTACCATTTTTAGCACAGTATCAAGAATTTATAGGAAATAGAGTTTTAACAGTAGATGATTTTAGTGAAGAGTTTAATGGAGTAAAAAGGGATTTTGAATTAAAATCTAATAATAGTAGTATTTTTGAAGTAATTTTTGATGCTACAGATAATGTAAATATTATATCTTTTGTAGATGGTAGCATTAATTTAAACAATCATTTCTTTGTCAGTGGAGAAGAAATTGAATATGTTCCACCAAATAATAATTTTGTGAATGCTATAAAAATTGAACCAACTGATTTTGGTCCTGGAATCGGAACTACAAGTATTTTACCATCAAAATTCACAGTAATTAAACAAGATAATCAAAGAGTAAGAGTTGCTACTTCAGCAACAAATTCTCTTTTATTCAATCCAATTGGTGTCGCTATTACTGGAGTTGGTATTGGTAGTACTCATATTTTTAGATCAATATCACCAACTAATAGAATGCTAGTGACTGTCAATGGTATGATTCAGTCACCAATAGTTGGAACATCATATACAACTGCAACATCAAGTAGTATTGGAATAGGATCAACAAATATATCTGTAGTTGGAGTTACATCTATCTTTAGTGGAGATTTAATACAAATTGATGATGAATTAATGTTGGTTTCTGCGGTTGATTCAGATTCTAATATTATAAATGTTAAGCGTGCTTGGATGGGTACTTCAGCATCAACTCATTCAACAAATGTTTTAATTAAAAAATTTGTTGGTAGTTTTAATATTTTGAATAATAAAATTCATTTCTCAGAAGCCCCATGGGGAAAAATTCCAGTTGGATTTGGAACAACTGCAACATCTGCAAATGATATTGATTATACTGGATTAACAACAAGTTCTAAATTTAGTGGAAGAGTATTTTTAAGATCCGCATTGAATCAATCAATAACCACTAGTTTTGTAAAAGCATATGATAATAATTATATTTTTGATGATATATCAAATCAATTTAATGGTCTTACAACTACATTTACTTTAAAATATCAAGGAAATGATATTGATAATATTATTTCAAATAACACAATTATATTAATAGATGATATATTCCAAGGACCACAAAGACTTGGTAATGTTCTTACGAATATTCCAGGAGATTATAGGTTAATTCCTGGAGTTGGACAACTTCAAGTTGGATTTAGTGGTCCAATAGTTGATCCAAATCTAACTTATGATATTAATGTTAATAATGCACCACGAGGAGGAATAATTGTTAGTGTTGGGTCAACGGAAGGATTTGGATATCAACCTCTCGTTGCAGCAGGAGGAACAGCTATTGTTTCTATTGCTGGTTCCATAACATCTATATCTATAGGTAATTCTGGATCTGGATATAGATCAGGATTACAAACTGTTAAGGTTGGAATTCAAACTTCTAGCACTGGAAATCCAAATATAACTTATGTTGGAATTGCATCAGTATCTAATGGTTATGTTACTGGGGTAGCAATTACAAATCCTGGACTTGGATTTACATCATCAAATCCTCCTATTGTAATATTTGATAATCCTCAATCTTATTCAAATATTCCATTGATTTATAGTTCTTCTTCTACTCCTGGAGTTGGAACTGGAGCAAGAGTAGATATTGTTGTTGGACAAGGATCTAGTGTTATTAATTTTGAACTGACTAATTTAGGGTATGGGTATGGATCTCAACAAATTTTAACTGTTGCAATAGGAGGAACTGTTGGAATTCCTACAATTACAGGAATTACATCATTTAGAGAATTTCAACTTATAATTGATAAAACTTATCAGAGTAAATTTTCTGGTTGGAACGTTGGAGAATTTATTGTTCTAGATGACATATCACCGTATTTTAATGGAAGAAGAAGGTTATTCCCTTTAACTACAAATGGACAAAATATATCATTCTTTGCTAAAGCAAACTCAGGAATTGATTTACAATCAAATTTACTCGTCTTCATAAATGATATTTTACAAACTCCAGGGCAAGGATATCAATTTACTGGTGGTAGCACAATTAGATTTACCGAAGCACCAAAAGGATATGTTTCTGGATTTAGTACTACTGGAGATAAATCCAAACTTTTAATGTATACAGGAACACAATCAATTGACGTTAAAACTGTTGATGTTTTACCAACAGTAAAAGTTGGAGATGATGTTCAATTGTACAGTGATATTGATTCTACATCTACTGAAGACAGAAGATTGGTAGTTGATATTGTATCTGCAGATAAAATTATTACTAATAACTATGGTGGACAAGGAGTAACTCTCGATGAATTATATTCAAGGCCAATTAGTTGGTTTAAACAAACAGTAGATAAAATTATCGATAACGAATTTGTTGCTAAAGATAGAGTATATTATGAACCATCAATTTATCCAACTACAAATATTATAGAATCTGTTGGTATTGGATCTACTTATGTATTTGTCTCTAGTATTAGACCGTTGTTTGATGATTCTTTTGAAGGAATACCTCTTGAAGAAAGATCTATAATTCAAATTATTGGACAAGAGGATTTGCGCCCAGCATCAGCACAAGCAATTGTTGGATCTGGAGGATCAATTACATCGATATTGATTACAAATCCTGGATATGGTTATACAGTTGCTCCAGATATAACAATACAAAAACCTTTTCAAAATGGAACACAGGCAACTGCCTCTGCTACTATTGGTGCTGGTGGAACTGTGACACTAATATCTGTGGGTGTTGCAGGAACTAATTATTTCTATGGTCCTATTGATTCAATTACAATTAATCAGCAAGGAAGTGGATTCCCAGCATTATCTGCCACAAATAACACCTTCTATAATGCAAGATTAAAATCTCAAACTGGGTCTGGTAGGGGAGCATCTGCAGATATTCAAATAAGTATTTTGAATAATAATATTGCTTCAGTATCAGTTATAAATGGCGGTGCAAATTATAAGGTTGGTGATATTTTATATGTTGATACTTTTGATAATGTAGGTTTGGCAACTACTTCTAGAAAATGGGCTTTACAATCACCAATGAAGTTTACAGTAAGTTCAGTGTTAGCACCTCCAGTGTTAATTGCACCTCCAAAAAGAAGAATGGAGGAAGTAATTCGCGTAAACTATGAGGGTGATTACGGGATCATAGTTGGTGTTGCTACAACGTCTTGTTCTGGAGTTACAACATGTTTAAGTTTAAAACTCGATCTATTCATTCCATTTAATTCTAAAATTAGATCCAGTTTAAATATTATACAAACTGGAATTACTACTGGGTATCTTTTTAATATACTAGAGTCTAATTTTGGAACATCTCCACAAACATCATTAAGATCTAATGGTTCAATACTTGGGATATCTACTCAATTTATGGATATGACAGTTGAATGTGTTTCTTGGTCTACTAAACAAGCAGTAATACCTCCAGGGATTACTGGATCTGCTTCAACTGTTGGTATTGCAACAACAGTAACAACAGTTGTTGTTAAAATACTTGATAGTCCTGCAAGCAATATTGTTGGACTTGCAACAACTGCATTCTATGGTAAGTATAGTTGGGGTAAAATAAATATGCCAGTTAGAGTTTCTCCTGCTGCTTTTTCCGCACAAAATGGTACAAGTCAATCTGGAATATCATCTAACCCAATTGTAAGAAGAAAAAATTCTTTGAAATATCTTGGTTACCTTGGTTAATAAATAAAAGATATAAAAGTTTAATTTTTTAAAAATGGCAGCAATTATAACTGATTTATTGAGAGTTAAAAACGCAAAAAGTTTTATTGACAAAATTAGAGATCCATCTAATTCATATTATACTTTTATTGGACTACCAAATTCTACAGAAGTAGTAGATAGTTGGAACACTAGTCCGCCAGCACCAAGAGATTGTTTTGATGATACCAATTTTTATTGGGACACTATGGTTGCTTTGAAAAAAATTGCTGCCGATGATATAAGACCTGTTGTTAGAAAATTGCAATGGGCTTCAGCTACGATTTATGATATGTATAGGCATGATATTAATAGAAATAATTTATCTAAACCATCAAATAAAACAAGTTTATATTCTTCAAACTATTTTGTTATTAATAGTGAGTTTAGGGTATATATTTGTTTAAATAATGGGATTGATCCAGAAAATCCTAATGGAAAACCATCCCTAGATGAACCAAAATTTACAGATTTAGAACCAAGATCTGCAGGAACTAGTGGAGATGGATACGTATGGAAATATCTTTACACTATTAGTCCAAGTGACGTTATTAAATTTGATTCTTTAAATTTTATTCCATTACCAGTTGATTGGGAAACAAATAACGATTATGTTACTATCAGAAATAATGCTGAAACTAGTGGACAATTAAAAACAGTAATTATAACAAATAGAGGGTATTTGGTTGGACCACCAAATACAACATATACAAGAGTCCCTATTAAAGGTGATGGTGAAGGTGCTGAATGTACTATAGTTATCAATAACGACTCAAAAGTAGAGTCTGTAACTATTTCAAATGGTGGTAGTAACTATACTTATGCAAGTATAGATTTAGTTGGTGGTAATGTTCCAACTGGATCTCTTTCTCCAGTATTTGATGTTATTATACCCCCTCCTGGTGGTCATGGGTATGATGTATATAAAGAACTTGGATCCACTAATGTTTTAATATATTCTAGAATAGAAAACAATGATCAAAATCCAGACTTTGTTACTGGAACTTCAATATCTAGAATTGGTATCATTGAAAATCCTCAGGCATATGAATCATCAACGATCATATCAGAAGATAGAGTAAGCTCAGTATATGCATTAAAATTAAAAGGTTTATCTCCAAACGTAGATGATTACAAATCTACTTTTTTTGAACAAAATGCATTTATAAGGCAAACAGTTGGTGCAGGGATTACTGCTGTTGGTAGAGTAGTTTCTTATGATGCCCAAACAGGTATCTTAAAATACTGGCAAGATAGATCTTTAGTAGGATTTAATACTGATGGCACACAAAAAACTAATCCAATTTATGGATACAAATTAAATAAATTCTCAGCAACTCCATCTGCTGGTGGAACTTTAAGAATAGTTGGTGGATCTAAAGATTTATATATTGATGATGGATTTGGATCCGATAATACACCTGGTATTAGTACTGTCATAAATAATAAGACATACTACCTAGGTCAAACATTTATTAAGGGTGTAGCAAATCCAGAGGTACAAAAATATTCTGGAACCGTGTTATATGTTGATAATAGACCATCTATTACTAGGTCAGTAAATCAAAGAGAAGATATCAAAGTTATTTTGCAATTCTGATAGAGAGTCATGCCACAAGAAACTAATTTAAATGTATCTCCATATTTTGACGACTTTGATCCAAATAATGGATATTATAAAGTTTTATTTAAACCAGGACTACCAGTTCAGTCTAGAGAATTAACATCTTTACAATCGATTCTCCAAAATCAAATTGAGCAATTAGGAACTCATTTATTTAAAGAGGGTTCTGTAGTAATTCCTGGACAAATCAATTATAATAACACATTATTTGCAATAGAAGTTGAGCAAGAATATCTTGGTATACCAATTTCTAGTTATGCCATAGATTTGACTAATGTTTATATTAGAGGACAATCATCAAATGTAAAGGCAAAAATTGTTGCTAGTGTTGGACCAGAGTATTCTACTAGAGGGTATTACACTTTATTTGTTAGTTATATATCAACTGGAAATTCAGGAAAAGAGGTATTTGATGATAATGAAGTATTAACTTTAGAATCTAATGTATCAACTTCTGTTGTAAACTTTCAAGCAGGACAAGGATTTGCTACAACAGCCGCTGTAAATGCATCATCTATTGGATCTGCAGTATTTTTATCAGAAGGAATTTATTATATTAGAGGAACTTTTGTTAAGGTAGATGCACAAACTGTAATTCTTGATGCTCATGATAGATTTCCAACATATAGAGTTGGACTAGAAATTTTTGAAGAAATTATTACTTCTGGATTTGATCCTTCACTAAATGATAATGCAAAAGGTTTTAACAATTATGCAGCTCCTGGAGCTGATAGATTAAAAATAACTGCAATTCTAACTAAGAAACCATTAGAATCTGAAAAGAACGAAAATTTTGTTGAATTATTAGTTTTACGTCAGGGCAACATACAGCATATTGAAGATAAATCAAAATATAATGAATTATCTGAAGAATTAGCAAGAAGAACATTTAGCCAATCTGGCAATTTTTATGTAAAACCATTTTCAATTGTTGCTAGAGAATCTTTAAATGATCGTAAAGGTAATAATGGAATATTTTCAAAAGGTCAACTAACTTATAATAATAATGTTCCTAGTGATGATCTTGGCACTTATAAAATTTCTCCAGGACAGGCATTTATTCGTGGTTTTGAAGTAGATTCAAGAACTGTACAATATTTGGATTTTGAAAAAACTAGAACAACAAAAACCTTAGAAAATCAAGCAGTTAACTACTACACTGGACCAACATTAAGTCTAAACCGAGTTGTTGGTGCTCCAAGAATTGGATTTAGTACTTCATCTGTTATAAGTTTGAGAGATTCTAGAATAGGTGTGACCTCAACATCACCTTCTGGAAAAGAAATTGGACTTGCTAGAGTATATGATTATGCTCTAGAATCTGGTTCATATTCCTCAGTTGTTGGTGATATTAATGAATGGGATATTTCATTATATGATATTCAAAATTATACAGAATTAACTTTAAATCAAGCGATAAATTTAACAGTTCCAACGTACATTGAAGGAAAATCTAGTGGTGCCACTGGACATCTTAGATTTAATACAACCACAGGAATTGTCACTGCATATGGAACTAATGGTTCTTTTATATCTGGGGAAAAGTTAATTTTTAATGGTATAGACAGTAATCGAATAATTACAACTCCAAGAGAATATAAAATTTCTGATGTAAAATCTCTTTATAGTTCTGTAGGTACAGGGCAAACTTTTAACGCAGATACAAAATTATTTGCAAACTATGGTGTTGGACAAGTATCAATTTCTCCAAAGTCAGGATCTGCGCCAGGAGTCTCAACAGTAACATCAGCAAGTGTTGATTTTAGATCTGTAGTTCAAGTTGGAGATTTAGTTAAATTTAGTAATTCTTTATTGGGTAATACAAATGTCAAAACTTATGCAAAAGTTTCTAGTATTACAAATGCCAGCAGTATAGTTATTGTTGGAATCACTACAGTTCCAAATATTAATGACGGTGGTCTTCCAACATCTAGTATTTCTCCCTCAGATTTTGAAATTATAGGAGCATCTTTAAAATCATCAACAGATAATACTCTGTACACACCACTTCCTAAAAAATTTATTTCTAATGTAGATTTAACAAAATCAACACTATCAATTAAAAAAGAATTTAATGTAATTATCACTGCTAATGCAACAAACACTATTCAAGCAGATACGAATGAGACATTTTTACCTTTTGATGAAGAAAGGTATGTTCTTATAAATTCTACTGGTGGATTTGAAGAATTAACGGAAGATAAGTTTAGATTTAGTAATGGTGGAAAAGAGTTAAGAATTTTTGGTTTGAATATTTCAGGACCAGCAAGATTAATAGCTACACTAACAAAAATTAATATTACAAATAAGGTAAAATCTTTAAACAAAACTGGTTCATTAATAGTCAATAAATCAAAATTATCTTCATCTGGAATTGGATCAACAACTTTAGATGATGGATTGACATATGGAAGTTACGGTTATGGATTAAGGGTTCAAGACAAAGAAATCTGTTTATTAGAACCAGATGTTATAAAAGTATATGCTGTTTATGAATCAAATGATACAAATAATCCAACTTTACCATCTATAGGTTTATTTAATCTAGATGGACCTACTGGAAAGGTTGATGATTTTGTAATTGGTGAGGAAATAATTGGATCAACTAGCGGTGCAGCAGCACTTTATGTTGAGAAGGTATCAACATCTAATATTGCTTTGGTGTATCTTAATGATCTTCGTTTTGAAATTGGTGAGACTGTAAAAAGTGATGTAAGTGGAATTACTGGTACTATAAATGACTTTGATCCTGGTGATGAAAATATAATTTCTAGATTTACGTTAGATTCTGGTCAAAGAGAAACTATTTGCGATTATTCTAGACTGATTAGAAAACCTAATGGGAAAGAACCAAAGAAAAAGTTAAGAATTATATATGAATCAGCAAAATATAGTGATTCTACTGAAGGTGATATCACAACTGTCGCTTCATATAATCAATTTAAATATTGTGATCTACCTCTCATAAAAAATAATGATAGGATTACAGATACTCTTGATATTAGACCAAGAGTTCGTACATTTGATCCAAACTCAACATCATATTCACCCTTTGAATTTTCATCCCGTTCTTTTTCTGACGGCACAAATTCTGCAAAGAATATTTTAGCATCAGATGAATCGATTATTTTAACATATTCCCATTATCTTCCAAGAATTGATAAATTATTCTTAAAGATAGATGGTGGATTTCAATTAATAAAGGGAGTTCCCTCAGAAAATCCATTACCACCAATTTCTTTAGAAGATTCTTTAGAAGTTGCTTCTATAACACTACCTCCTTATATTTGTAATGCAGAAAGTGTTCAGGTTAGTTTAAATTCTTATAAGAGATATCGAATGCAAGATATTTCTTTGCTTGAAGATAGAATTAAAAGTTTAGAGTACTATACTGCACTATCATTACTAGAATCAAAAACAGAATCCTTATTTATTCCTGATGAAAATGGATTGACTAGATTTAAATCTGGAATTTATGTTGACAATTTTAGCAATACAAAGTCGCAATTAAAAATTGGTAAAATTACTAACAGTATTGATCCAAATAATTTAGAACTAAGACCATCTCATTTTACAACTTCAATTGATTTATTACTTGGTTCAAAATCTTTACTTGGAATTGGAACAACTGCAAATCCTACAGCTGATTCTGCTTTTGTAACTGATATTATTGGTTCAAATATAAGAAGAACTGGTCAACTTGTAACTTTAAACTATGGAGAGTTTTTACAATTCTCGCAACCTTTTGCGACAAGAGTTGAAAATGTCACTCCATATTTAATTACTACTTACACTGGTAATATTATTTTATTCCCATCTTCTGATATTTGGGTAGATCAAGTTAGATTGCAACCACTCAGAATAGAAGTTGATGATTATACTCAGACAAGATTGCAATTAGAATATGGTGGTTATGATCAACAAACAGGATTAGGTCCTGTTCGTTGGGGGGCATGGGCAGCAACTTGGACTGGATCCAGTACATCATCCAACTCAAATACTGTTGTAACATCGTCAAGTACACAAAATACAGGTAGTGCTTTGGTCACTACAAATCAGTTACAAACTACTACAGTAACTACAACAACAAGAACTGGAACAGAAAATAGAAGTGGATCTCAACTTAGAGTTTCCGAACAAATTGATACCAGGAATGAAGGAGACAAAGTTGTAAGTACTTCAGTCATTCCATTTATGAGATCCAGAAATATTGAATTTACTGGTAGAAAGTTTAGACCTTATACAAGATTATACGGATTCTTTGATGGTGAAAATGTAAATCCATTTATTGTTCCAAAATTAGTTGAAATTAGAATGATTAGTGGTTCATTTACAGTTGGACAACTAGTTACTGGAACAATGACAACTGGTTCAACTACAGTTACTACTGGATCAACTCCATCAATAAGGTTTAGGGTAGCAAATTCAAATCATAAATATGGTCCAATAACAGATCCAACTGATATATTTGTAAAAAGTCCTTATGATGAAAACTATACAATACCTGCAAATTATTCTAGTTCTAGTATTTTATTAAATGTTGATACAAGATCTTTAGCAGAAAACAGTCAGTCATTATACAGTGGTTTCATTAGAACTGGAATGAGGTTGAGAAGTTCTTCAGCAGAAGCAGAAGTAGTTGATGTTAGATTATTTACGGATAGTGTTGGAACCGCAATTGGAACATTTTTTATACCAGATCCAAACTTACCATCAAATCCAACTTTTGAAGTAGGAACTAAAGTTTTTAGATTAACTTCAAATATTTCAAATAGTTTAATAGGAGGACTAACTTCTAGTTCTGGTGAAGAACCTTACTTTGCCTCTGGTACGATCAATAATATGCAAGAGACTATTAGATCTACCAGAAAACCAAGATTTGATGTTGTTGCAACTTCAGAATCTAGAGCTGCTGTAGATGTTCAATCTACAACTGTTGTTACAAATTCAACCACTCAATCTATCCAACCATTACCACCACCTCCTCCACCACCACCACCACCACCACCTTCTCCACCACCACCAACACCATCATTCCCAGGGATAAGAACACCAACACCTCCTCCTCCTCCACCGCCACCGCCGCCACCACCACCACCACCGCCGCCGCCGCCAGTTCCCAGCCCACCACCACCAAGGAGGGGTGGAAAGGATCCATTGGCACAGTCATTCTCAATTACGGATGATGGTGGAGCATTTATTACCTCAATAGAAGTATTCTTTAGAACTAAAGATCCTTTACTTCCAGTGACTGTTCAACTTCGTCCAATGGAGAAAGGTATACCATCAGAACAAATCTATCCATTTGGAGAAGCTGTTGTAGAATCTGCTGATATTATTGAAAGTTCTGACGCAAGTCAACCAACTAAAATTACTTTCCCGTCACCAGTTTACTTACATTCAAATACTGAACATGCTGTGGTTCTTTTATCAAATTCAAATGAATATACTGTTTGGATTTCTAGAATGGGTGAGACAGATATATCTACATTATTACAACCAGAATCCAGGCAAGTTATTGTTTCGGCACAACCATATTTGGGTTCTTTGTTTAAATCACAAAATGGTTCAAACTGGACTCCAAGCCAATATGAAGATTTGAAATTTAATTTATATACGGCAGTGTTTACTGAAGATACTGGGACAATTTCCTTCTATAACCCAGAGTTAAATGTTGGTAATAATCAAATAGCAACATTAGTAAAAGATCCTTTGGAATTTGATGCTAAGAAAATTATTATTACTACCAATAACATTATTGATACATCATCGTTAGTTCTTGGAAATACTATTATTCAACAAAATACTGATGCCAGAGGTGATTATGTTGGAGTTGGAGGTTCTGCAAGTGGATCATTGACAATTGTTAATGCTGGTATTGGTTATACTCCATCAAATGGATCATCCTTTACCTTCAATAATGTCACACTTAATACTTTTAGCGGAACTGGAAAAAATGCTACTGCTGATATTACAATTGGTCCATCAAATGGTGTAAATGGTGTTGCACTTGCTGCAACTATTAGATCTGGTGGATATGGATATCAAGTTGGTGATGTATTGACAGTAACCTCAATTGGAAATGATGCTTTAGGTAGAAATTTAAAACTATCTTTATCTAATGTTGTCGGTGCTAACCAATTAATATTAGATAATGTACAAGGAGATTTTGAAATAAATGCATCAAAACCATTACAGTATATAAGTCCATCTACAGGAATAACTACAATATTAAATTCAAGTGGTTCAAATTCAGTTATAAATGATTTTGAATTAGCATCTTTATCAGAAGATGGACTGCATATTAAGGTTAATCATAAAAACCATGGTATGCATTCATTAACTAATGTTGTGAAGATTAGTAGAGTAAAGGGTGATACAAAACCAACAACTTTAACTGCAGAGTATAATAATGCTGATACAAATCCAATTAGCATTGCTAATACTTCTGGATTTGAGATTTTTGAAAATGTTTCAGTTGGATCTACAAATCCTGGATATGCTTTATTAGATAATGAAATTATTTCATACACTGGGGTTTCTAATGGACAATTGACTGGAATTACAAGGTCAATTGATGGAAGTGGATCATATAGTTATCCAAGTAGAACTAGTGTTCAAAAATATGAGAATAATGGTATCTCTCTGAGAAGAATTAATACAACTCACTACCTACAAGATGCTCTTGTTACGAGACCAATAACTTTAGATAGTTATTACATTAGAATTAATACTTCTGAAAATGGTGTTGATAGAAATTCTGGTGCTGGATTCCCTAAATTATACATAAATTCATCAAAATCTACTGGTGGAGATGCTATCCAAGCAACTCAAAATATACAATATGAAGCAGTAAATCCCATCGTTCAAACTATGGCATTACCTGGAACTTCAATTAAAGCATCTTTAAAAGGAATAACAGGTACAAGTGTAGATGGAAATGAAATTTCTTTTGCAGAAACAGAAGCAACACCAATTAATTTGGATTCTGATACATACTTACCTGAACCAAGAATAGTTGCATCAAGAGTTAATGAATTAGCGCAAACAACTAATTTCCCTGCAAATAAATCAATGGAATTGAGTTTTACATTATCAACATCAAATTCAAAACTTTCACCAGTAATTGATCTTGATAGAGTTGGAATGGTACTCATTACCAATAGAGTAGACAGTCCGATTTCTGATTACGTAAATGATCCTAGAGTAGCAAGTTTAAATGAAGATCCAACTTCATTTATCTATGCAAATCAACCAATTGAATTGGAAAATGCAGCTACTTCTATTAAAGTATTATTTTCTGGATATGTAAATACATATAATGATATTAGAGTATTTTACTCAATTGACAACAGTCCTAATATTGATCCAATATATTATCCATTCCCTGGATATGATAATCTTGATATTAATGGGAATATTATCGATATTAGTAATAATAATGGAAGACCAGATAAGAATGTTCCACCAACTGATGTACTATCGTCAGACTCTACAAAATTAGTTTATAGAGACTATGAATTTAGTATCGATTCTTTACCAGAATTTAGATACTTTAGTATTAAAATTATTGGAACATCAACTAATCAAGCATATCCTCCAAGAATTAAAGATCTGAGAGTTATTGCTCTTGCATAAAATGGAACAAGATTTTTACGTCAAAGTTGAAGGTCACAACAATTTAGTAAGAGATATTCGCAGCAATGCGATTATTAACACAGATAAAAGGGGATATCAAACCTATAAAACTTTAAAAAAAGTAAAATCTTTTGACAAAATAAGGATAGATCAAATTGAATCTGATCTATCCTCTTTAAAAAATGACATAAGTGATATTAAAACTTTATTACAAGATTTACTAAAAAATAATAATTTTTAAGGGTAACTAAAAAATGGCGCAACCAGCATCCAGACAACAATTAATAGATTATTGTAAAAGAAAACTTGGTTATCCAGTTCTTGAAATAAATGTTGCTGATGAACAAATTGAAGATCTTGTTGATGATGCATTACAACTTTTTAATGAGCGTCATTTTGATGGTGTTACACAAACTTATTTAAAATATCAAGTAACTCAAGCGGATATTGATAGAGGAAGAGCGAAGCCTGGTGGTGTGGGCGTTGCTACAACTTCAGCAACAGCAAATATTGTCGGGACAGCAACAACATTTACATATTTTGAATCTAGCAATTATATTCAAATACCATCACATATTATAGGTGTAAATAAGGTTCTTACTTTTGAAGGATCTAACTCTATATCTAGTGGAATGTTTAGTATTAAATATCAACTATTTTTAAATGATATTTATTATTGGGGATCAGTAGAACTTTTAACATATTCAATGGTTAAAAGATATTTGGAAGATATTGATTTTTTATTAACAACCCAAAAACAAATTAGATTTAATCAAAGACAAGATAGATTATACTTAGATATTGATTGGTCATCATTAAGTGTTGGTCAGTATATTGTTATAGATTGTTATAGACTTTTAGATCCAGCAGAGTCTCCACGAATTTGGAATGATTCATTTTTAAAGCCATATTTAACAGCTTTAATTAAAAAACAATGGGGTCAAAATTTAATTAAATTCCAAGGAGTAAAATTACCAGGTGGAGTGGAATTAAATGGAAGACAAATTTATGATGATGGTGAAAAAGAATTAAATGAAATTATTGGTAAGATGTCATCTACTTATGAATTACCACCTCTAGATATGATAGGTTAGTACCATGGTGTTAAATCCATTCTTCTTACATGGGTCTTCTGGAGAACAGAATTTAATTCAAGATCTAGTTAATGAACATTTAAAAATGTTTGGGGTAGAGATATATTATATCCCAAGAATTTTTATAAATGAAAAAACTATTATGGAAGAAGTTTCTAGATCAGAATTTAGAGATGCTATTCCTATAGAAGCATATGTGGATACTTACGATGGATATAGTGGTGCTGGAACATTGCTTTCTAAATTTGGAGTTCAAGAAGTTGATGACTTAAATTTAATCATATCTCAAGAAAGATATGAAACAGCTGTTAGACCATTTATAGAAGTAAGAGATAAGACAAAATTAACAAGTAGACCAAAAGAAGGAGATTTGATATATTTTCCTTTAGGTGATCGTCTATTTGAAATTAAGTACATAGAACATGAAAAACCATTTTATCAATTACAAAAAAATTATGTTTATGAATTAAGATGTGAACTTTATGCATATAATGATGAAGAAATTGATACTGGAATTCTTGAAATTGACAATAATATTGAGAATGAAGGTTATATTCAAACATTTAATATGGTTGGATTGGGTTCAACTGCCACTGCAATTACAAGTCTTAGAGATGGATCTGTAAGAAGAATTGCAGTATCTAGACGAGGATCTGGATATACCTCGGTTCCAAGAGTTGCAATTACATCTGCACCTTCTGGTGGATTAACTGCTGTTGGAATAGCATCAATGATTAAGGGAATTGTTGACTTCTGTGATACAAGTCCAGATACCTCAAGAGTTCAAGCAGTCAATATTACCAATCCTGGATATGGTTATACAACTCCACCAAGAGTTACTTTTGTTGGTGGTGGTGGTAAGGGTGCATACGCCACTGCATCAATATCTGATAAAGCAGTTGGAATTATTACAATAACTAGTGGTGGAAGTGGATACATTGGCATTCCTACGGTTACATTTGTAAAACCTGGCATTGGAAGTACTACAATTGATGCTGTTGGTAAAGCAATTGTATCAACTGCTGGATCTATAACTGGTATTATTCTCGAAGATGCTGGTGGATTCTATGAGGGGATTCCAACAATTATTATTGCAAGTCCACAACAAACAGTTGGATATGGAACATACTTATATAATGAAAATGTAATTGGTGCGGCAAGTAGTTCTAGAGCAAAAGTAAAATCTTGGGATGGTGTAAATAAAATACTAAAACTTGGCAATATTTTAGGTGACTTTATTGAAGGTGAGGCAATAATTGGTCAAGTTAGTGGAGCAGATTATGCAATTACAATTCTAAATAAGAATAATATTCCTGAAGATAAATTTGCTCAGAATCAAACTATTGAAATCGAAGCAGATCAGATTATAGACTTCAGTGAAACAAATCCATTTGGAATTCCATAAAGGAGAATTATAAAAAATGTTTGATCATTTTTATCACCAAGTCTTTAGAAAGACTGTTATTGCATTTGGAACTTTATTTAATGGAATTACAATAAAAAGAGATGGATCTGGAAATGATCCATCAGAATCTATACAAGTTCCTTTAGCATATGGTCCAACACAAAAATTCTTAGCAAGAATTGAACAAGAACCAGATTTAAATAAACCTGTTCAAATTAGTTTGCCACGAATGTCATTTGAGTTTACTGGAATTTCTTATGATAATACCAGAAAGTTAGCAGCAACTCAAGCATTTACAACTAGTTTAAAATCTGATGGAAAGGAAATACGTAAAATGTATTTTCCAGTTCCTTACAATATGGATTTTGAATTATCCATAATGACTCTTCTAAATGATGATGCTCTTCAAATTATTGAACAAATCCTTCCATATTTTCAACCAAATTATACATTATCAATTGACCTTGTAGAGTCCATAGGGGAAAAGAGAGATATCCCCATAACTCTAGAAAATGTATCATTTCAAGATAATTATGATGGCGATTATAATTCAAGAAGAGTTTTACTTTATACTTTAAAATTTGTAGCCAAAACTTACTTGTTTGGACCAGTTCCAGATTCTTCAAAAGATATTATCAAAAAGGTTTCTATTGGTCTTGCTGGTGGCGAATACAGTACTGCAGCATCTAGAGGACTAATTTACAAAGAACCTGTTGCCACTAAGAGTTATGCTGGCAATTTAGTTACTAACTTAGCAGTTGACCTTAATGATTCATTGTCAATATTAGAAGTTAATGATGCCAATAATATTCCAGAAAAATCATATATTACAATTGATGATGAAACAATCTATGTAAAATCAAAGGATGGAAATACTTTAACTGTGACTAGAGGTGCTTACAAAACAGATAATGTTGAGCATGTTGGTGGAAGTGGTGTTTACTTAATATCCTCAGCGGATAATAATCTAATTATTGCTGGAGATGATTTTGGATTTAGTGGTTAAACCTATGAAAGATAAATTTGAGGATTTAAGTAATGCATTTGATGTTGAATCATCAATAGTAAAAAAAGAAAATTCTGAGGTATCTAAAGATATTAAAAGTGATGATTTTGATGTAACTAAAGACTACGAGTATACAAGAGGTAATTTGTATTCAATTATAGAAAAAGGGCAAGAAGCATTGGATAGTGCTCTAGAGCTAGCAATTGATGGTGGTCAACCAAGAGCATATGAAGTTGTCGGACAATTAATTAAAAATGTTGCTGATGCAACAGATAAATTACTAGATCTTCAAAAAAAATTAAAAGATCTTGATGATACTAACTCTAAAAGAGGAAGTACAACTAATGTTACAAATAACGCTGTCTTTTTTGGATCTACAGATGAATTATCTAAATTTTTAAAAAAACAAAAGGGAAATGATCTTCCAGATAAATAGAAAAAAGGTTTGTCCAAAAAGATGACGAGTTTTAATATTAATAAAGCAACCCATAAAGATGCACAAAAGCAAGAAAAAATTAGGAGCATGACAAAATCTCCTAATGAAAATGAAGCAAAGGTTGCTGCAAAAAAATTAAGACCTTCAGCAGCAGTGTCTTTGCCTTTGAAAAATGAATATGAACCATCATTGGTTCAAAAAATACTTGACGAAGAAGGTTGTGGATGTGATGATCCTAAGTGCAATAATACACCATCTGGAAAAAAATGCCCAATGCACGGCATGAAAGATTGCTCTGTTAAAGAAGAAAAAGATCCAAAAGGTCCAGTTAAAAAATATAAGTCACCAAAAGAAATTGCAGACAAACATGGTGTTTCACTTGAGTCAATTAAAAAACAACTTGAAATGGGAATTAAAGTAGAAGGAGAACACACTTCAAACAAAACTGCAGCAAGAATTACTGCATTACAGCACTTGGATGAAGTTCCAGATTATTACACTAAACTTAAAAAAGTTGAGAAAAAAACAACTTCGGAAAGTGTAAGTATTGAGGATATGTTTGGTAATAAATTTGTAGAATTTATTGACTTAATTAGACCAGAAGATGTTCTTGATGAGAAAAAACAAAAGGGGTTATGGGATAGAATCCATGATCGT
>Ga0129336_10000272_pt1 | contig 29228 bp, 57 predicted proteins | sample CPB6_02_DNA_FD_96878 | JGI IMG/M metagenome (GOLD analysis project Ga0129336, IMG submission 96878) | Freshwater to marine salinity gradient microbial communities from Chesapeake Bay, USA - CPBay_Sum_0.6_0.2_DNA | ecosystem: Environmental > Aquatic > Marine > Coastal | place: USA: Chesapeake...
AATCCTTGAGAGGTTCAAAGTTCCTAAGGCGATTCTTAATTCCCCTTTAACTTTACGAAAGTAAAATTTTTGGGCACCTTGTTGAAGCATTTCTCTAAGAGTTTCGTGAGAGATTTTTTTGAGTGTCATTTTGTTTTGTTTTAATTGGTTAGTGATGCAAATATAGAAAATTCTATTTGAATAAAAAAATATTTCTTGGAATTTTTTCAAATTTTTTTCTACCCCCTTCTACGCACGTACGCACGTGCGGAGCCCCCTAGGAGGCCCCTTGGGAATTCTGGATGTTGCACGATTCGTCCTGTGGGGGTTCCTCATGTTGCTTAAGCTGTGTGATGGTGTAAGAGTTAAAGTTTGGAGCTATGTGATTGTCTGGTGGGATCCTCAACTTGAAGACACAAAAAAACCTGAAGTGTTTGGCTTCAGGTTAATTCTATGTGGGCTGGATAATTCTCAAAAACCCATACGTTTGAGTGTTGACTTTGCACTTTCAATATGGCTTCCTTCATCTCTTTTTATAGCACTAAGTCTTTGTTTAATCTCCTTTGCTTGATTAACGAACTCCCTGTATTTTTCAATTTCTTCTGGGGTTTGTCCTCCTGGAACGTATGGAGAATCTGCAAAATCCATTGCTTTTTCCATTGCTTCTGTTAAATCACGATCAGCTACTAATTTCATTGCTAGATCATCATTGATATTTTGAAAATAAATCGCAAAATATGAAATAGCCTCTTCAAAATCTCCGGAATTTACTAATTTTTTGACCTTTGAAGAAAAAGTTTTAAAGCTCATATTTTTAATAGTGCTGGCAGGGACATTAGGTATTCTTGACCTAAATTCCTCAAAAAGTTTAAGGTTTTTCATTGTGTTTAATTTTTATTTTTTATTCTATATATCTTAAATCTTTTTTTTTGATTCGTCCTGCGGGGGTTCCTCCAAGACTTTATCTAGCTCTACCTAGATTTTACCTAGCTCTACCTAGATCCAGAGAAGGATCCTCCAGAAGGCAAATCTGCTTTCAAGAAAAAACAGATATCTTCATATCCCCCGGGTTATGAAAATATCTGCGGCACCCCCGACGAATCTTCATTCTTGATTCTGAATCTTCTTCTTTCTTCATTATCTGGGGGTTCCTCAAATAGTCCAAGTTGTGTGATGGTGTAAGACTAGAAAAAGTTTGGAGCTATGTGATTCTCTGCGGGGGATCCTCATGTTGCTTATGCTATGCTGTATAATGCTTACTTGCAATAGAATTCGTGTTTGGGGTTCCTTCTCAAAGATGCGCAGCAGCTAGAAAGATTTTTTGGGTCACAAAAAAAGGACCCGAAGGTCCTTGATGAGTTTTTAGTGGTTTGTGATTTAAGGGTTTTAGGTTTTGTTTACTGCTAGAATTGTATTAGATCTATAGCAAATTCTCCAGTTGGTTTACCATTAAATGTGATTTCATAATTTGGGTCCATACCAGAAATGATAATATCATCAATGAGTTTTTCAATGGTGTGAAATGATTTGTTGTAGTAGTTACACTTAAGTGAGTACATATGGTTTTGTGTTGATTGGTTAGTGATGCAAATATAGACAAAAGAATTGGAATAAAAAAATCTTTTCTGGGAAAAATCTGGATTTTTCTCTCGTACGTGCGTACGTACACGCGGAGCCCCTGGGGAGACCCCGGGACTTATAGCAGGAAGAAGCGTGTTAATGTGATGAGAAGATGTGATAGACGGGGGTTCCTCATGTGGTATCCAGACGGAGTAGCGATTTCTTTGGCCACAAAAAAACCCGAGGGCTTCTATTTTAATAAAAAAATCTTTTCTGAACTTTTTCCTAGCCGAATCGAGCTCAGCCGGGGTTTCCTCATAGAAAGTCTCTGTTTAATCTCTGGATGAAGATTTGAAGAATCTGCTCTGATGTATCCAGATTCTGGGGTTCCCCATGAGATAATCCGTGCAGATCACATTTTCCTCCGCACACAAAAAACCCGGACTTTGTGGGTCCGGGTTTGCTCGGGAATTTTGAAGCTACTAACCAATCAAAAGATGTCCCAAGCTTTAAGCATTCGGTGAGCTGCATACTTTCTCTCTTTCTGAAATCCATCAGGAATAATAACCTTACCCCAAACTGATGGGTCCTTAGCCAAACCCAACCTTAGATTTTCTTCGTAAGTTAAGGATCCGTTCCAGGTTCCAAGGTCTGTTAAAACCTCAATACTTTTTCTGTACATAGTTTTTTTACAATCTGGACCGATACCAGAATCTATGCTCTCAGGAACTGTTAGTGGCATACCACATTTACAACAGCGACCCTCATGGTATATGGCTAGCTTAGTGAAGTCCTCTAAACGCTCGAGATTCTTTAAAAGCCAAACCCAGGTCTTGAACCCAACAAAGTTGGAGTCCCAATATCTCTTTTTGAACTTTCGCTCATTGAGGTCGACAAAACCTAAGAATTTGTAACCGTGGGCTTTGTCACCAAGGGTCTTGCACTCGATGGCAAACTGGCCAGGGACCTCTTTGTAGTTTTTCTTGATTTGCTTCACTTTAAAAGTGAGGTAGTTTCCGGTCTCACTATTCTCAAGGGTGAACACTGAACGACCAGCGAAAATGAAATTACGGAATTGTTCCGGGGTGATGGACTTGCGGGTAAGGGGACGATTTGATCTCATGTTATTTTGATTGGTTAGTGACGCAAATATAGAAACTTCTATTTGAATAAAAAAATCTTTTCTGAACTTTTTCCAAGAAATTTTTCCTAGCCGAATCGAGCTCAGCCGGGGGTTCCCCAAGAAAAAAGATGTGATGTCACATCTGATCCGTCTGATGGGGTTCCTCCCCGAAAAAGATGTCAGCCAGATGTTTTCAGATGTCAGACAGATGTTTTCGCGGGGAACCCCCGGCAGATTGATCAAAATCTCCTTCGACGAGTTTGACCAATAAAAAAAGGTCCCGAAGGACCTTTTCTCGAAGCTTTAATAATAGATGGTTTACTTTTAAGATTTTAGTAAGATGATATTAATTCACTTTTAGCTTCTAATACTCTAGCATAATGTTCCCAGTTAATACAGTTGACTTCAAAACCTTCTCTGATAAGTTTTGCTCTTCTGGTTTCTACAAGTTTACCAAAGTTCATTTTTACTTGAAGAGGATTGTAATTTAAAAAAATGTTTTTGAACTGCTTCATTGCTTTTGTTTTTATTGGTTAGTGAGGCAAATGTAGAAAATTCTAATTAAATAAAAAAATATTTTGATGAATTTTTAATCTTTTTATAGAGAAATTTTCCTGAATGATTCGAGATACCTGAAGTACCCCCTTCTACGCACGTGCGTACGCACGGAGTCCCTGGGGAGACCCCGGGACTTATAGATGTCTGATAGATGTCTAATAGATGTCCAATAGCTGTTTCATAGCTGTCATAGCCGGGGGTTCCTCATGCGGTATCCAGACGGAGTAGCGATTTCTTTGGCCACAAAAAAAGAGGACCGAAGTCCTCTTTTAAAAAGAAAGGGGTTTTGATTATTTTACGTTCTTAACAAAAGGCAAGGCTGAGCCAGACCAAGTTGAAGGAAGTTTGCCGTCCCACTTTTCGATAGCTTGTTGCTGTAGTATTTCTTGAGTGATACCTCTCGACTTAATGATGTTGGCTTGTGCTTGTAATTCCGCCAATTCATTTCTCTTCCTCTGTTCTGCTATTTGTTGGTCCAGTACAGAGATGTTGGTGTTGACCTCGTTACGTGTGTCAATCTTGGCTTTCACTTTGTCACTGAAGTCAAGGTTGGCACTAAAGGTGATGAGTTCCAAACCTTTATCTTCAAATGATTTCTTAACCAGAGCCTGTACCCTCTCCTCAAACTTCAAGGATCCTCCATTAGCCATAAGAGAGTCAGTAATGTACTTCCGGCTTTCCTCTTTGATAAGGTCGTAGATATGAGGTTCAAGTACATTGTCCTCCAGAGATTTCATAAATGAATCTCCGCTACCAAGACGAGCATTTTGAAACACCAAGTCAACCACACGGCCTTCAATAGCTTTATAAGAGTAAAGAGGCTTTGCATTGAATTCAGTGTTGTCGGCAGCTTTAAGTTTTAGAACACGGTCGGTGCCATCATCGTTGGTAAATGAAGCTCGTTGCTCAAAAGCCGGCACTTGAAAAAGTTCTGTCCCTGGAGACATAGTGTTAACTCGTCCTTGCTGTTTAGCATAATCAGACTTTCCGTTCTTACCATAGTTTTCCATTAGAACTCCGTAGTAGTTCGGTGCTACTCTTTCACATGAAGAAAGAGCGATTGTTGCGATTAAGATCGCCATGAAGAGATTGATTTTTTTCATTTTTTTTGTTTTGGTTTAAGTGATTGATTAATTAAAAGAACGATGATGAAGAAAACTCCAAACCCGACCCACGGGTTAATGTGATTGAATGTCCAAGCTATCACCATAGGAATAGCTAAGACAAGGGCAGCGATAAGAATGTACTTATTGTTGAACATGTTTTTTGTTTTTTTTGTTTGACGGGGCAAATGTAGAAGATTCTATTTGAATAAAAAAAACTTTTTCTTACTTTTCTAAAATATTTTTCCTGGCCGAATCGAGCTCAGCCGGGGGTTCCTCAAAACAGTCTTATGTGTTTCTCCTCCCAAACTCTGCTGGAGAGGCTTTTCTGGGGTTCCCCACGAGAAAACCAGACAGACAGGATTTTTCCTTTGGCCACAAAAAAAGGGCCCGAAGGCCCTTAACTGGATTTAACTCTTTAGAGTTTAATGCGGATTCTTTTTTGATTTGACCCGTCCCAATCTGTTTGAATTCCGTGGCGATTTAAAACGGAAACGATTTCATTTCCATCTCCAGACCATGACAAATGACATTCTCCAGATCTTTTTAGAGAATCATTATCCTGGTTGTGATAAAAAACCGCCTTATTTCCTTTCTCTGAAGGAACTGCAGCCCAACCACATGTTTGACAACAGGTGAAATTTTGACGTGCAAAATACCCAAGTTTTCTAAGCTCATTGAAAGCTTCTGTAATTTTTGATTTGCTCATTTTGTTTTGTGTTAATTGGTTAGTGGTGCAAATGTAGAAAATTCTACTTAAATAAAAAAATATTTCCTGAAAAATCCCAACTTTTTTTCTACCCCCTTCTACGCACGTACGTACGTGCGGAGCCCCCTAGGAGTCCCCATGTGCAACACACAGATGTTGCACGATTCTTCCTGTGGGGGTTCCTCAGCAGATTCTCCTAGCAGATTCAGAATTCTTTGGTCACAAAAAAACCCTGGATTGCTCCAGGGCTCTTCTGACTTTAAAACAAACACTACATCACCTCAGATCTCCACTATACTCTCCGACAGGGTATCCACCCTTCTTTAACTCTTTGATTGCTTCCTCATCCCAATTGTTTGGTAGGTCTCCTTCAACCTTTAGCATCCAGCCCTCACTCTCTTCATCATCTGTGTTATAAACAATAGCCAGGTCGTAGTAGGTTCCAAAGTCATGTGGACAAGAGATAATCTTGATTCCTGTTCCTTCTGGTGGTTCACCATGGGTTCGGATAATTTGATTAATGAAAGCTCTTGCCTCCATTTTAGAAAAGGAGGAATAATTGGGTTGTCCCAGTTGGGCGCATGGTTCCTCATGAGGTACCGTTGTTCCGAGTTCGAATTGATCTCTCATTGTTTATTTGGGTTTATTAGGTTAATAATCTTATCAGCTTCGGCCTCATCCCTAACAGGAATTAGTCTCCCTTCTCCTATAACGTACCAGCCATCGTAACGTTTTTCTTTTCTTAGGGGTCCAGAGGTATCAAAAACCTCACCATCGGTAAATCTTAAAGTGCTCATTTTGCTTTTTTTAATTGGTTAATGACACAAATGTAGAAAATTCTACTTAAATAAAAAAATGTTTTCTTAAATTTTCTTTACTTCTTTTTTTCCCACATTAGCAATTAAAGATTTCTTTTCTCCAGATATAAGACTCTTGATTTTAACTGATATCTTAGCTCCTGTGTATCTTTCGAGAATTCCATCCCCCAAGATTCTAAAAACATTATCTACTAATAATTCTCGAGATTTAGTGACCTCGTATCTATATGTATTATCACCAACAATGATACCGTCACGCGGAATACAAAATTCAAAAATATTTTTACGAGGGGTTTTTAGTTTTACTATTTTGGTTTTGTACCCATCTCCATTCCAATATTCATATTCACGATCACACTTAGTTTCATCTTCTAAGATTTTCTTGAGATTAAACTTGTCCAATTCTTCCATAGAAAGAATTACAAAATTTGAAGAATGCACATTTTCACATTCATCCAAAATTTTATGCTCTACTAAAGTTACAATAACTTTACTCTCGTGTGTTTCTTCTTTTTCCATAGTACTTGTTTTATTGGTTATCTCAAATGTAGAAAATTCTACTTAAATAAAAAAATGTTTTCCAATTTTTTTCCAACTTTTTTTATGGCCGAATCGAGATGCCACGGGGGTTCCTCATATCTGGATACACTCTTTTTCACTTTATTGAAACCCACAAAAAAAGGACCCGAAGGTCCTTAATATGATTTTAGTTAGTTTTTAACTATTCTTCATACTCTCCGCCTAATGATAGTGGAGTAGCTTTTCCGCAAGTTGATATAGGATTGTCCCAATCCAAATCTATACACCCTTCTGAAACTAATTTGATCCTTACACCAACCTCGCCATTGCCCCCTAGCTCTCTTTCAAGTTCTTTGGATTTTGCTTTGGCTTCCTTCTCGTCGCAAAAAACATAAATTTGTTGATCGCAATCTGCGTTACACCAAATTACTAGATAAATTGGTTGAGCAAGATTTGTTTTTTTCTTGATTGCTGTTTTCTTCTTGATTGCTGTTTTCATAATACTTGTTGTGTTAATTGGTTAATGACACAAATGTAGAAAATTCTATTTAGATAAAAAAATGTTTTCTAAACTTTTTCTAATTTTTCCAGAATTATGTTTTTATACTCTATGAGTTTAGGAAGATACTCTTTAAACTTTTCATTGCAAAGATATGGTGTCATTTTGTTAATGAAGTAATCATCCATATCCCACCACTTTAATTCTATCAATTGTTTAACCACCGAATCTTCGAATCGTGTTCTGATGTGTTTTGCGGGGTTACCCCCTACTATGCAATACGGTCCGACATCTTTTGTAACTACAGAGTTAGATGCTATACAAGCTCCATCTCCTATTTCTATCCCACTCATTATAGTAACATTTGCACCAATCCATACATCATTACCTATCTTTACGTCACCTTTTGTTTGCGGATGTCCTTTACCATCAAACTCATTAAATACACTCTGGTTAATATGACCAAAAGGATATGTAGTTGCCCAATCTGTTCTATGGTCTCCACCTAAGAAAACATGTACATTTTCAGCTATGGAACAAAAACTTCCTATGTGTAACCAAGTGTCTTCTCCCCAATAGTAAACCTTAATATTATTTTGTCCATAGGTGTACTTCCCTATACTCTTTATTCGATCTTGGTTTTTATTTGACATAACAATTTTACCACAGCTATGTGTTTTGTTTCTGGGGTTCCCCGTCAGATAATCCGGTCGGGTCTGGATTTCTTCAAGCACAAAAAAAGGACCCGAAGGTCCTTTGAATTCTTTTTGATGTGTTCTAATCTAATCTATTAGAGTGGATAGCCATACCAGCCAATTAGCTATATCTGTAGCTAACTGATCTTTGTGTCCATAGCATTCAACAGTTGCTAGAGCATCCTCAAAACTCATACACATTATTTCAGAGCTATCTCTTTCTTCTAAAATATCAACCATAATGTTTTGGGCTTCTTGTTTGGGATCGATTGGGTTTGACATTGTGTTTTGTATTAATTGGTTAAGATCCCAAATATAGAAATTTCTATTTGAATAAAAAAATATTTCTGGGAAAAATTCGAGAATTTTTTTGACCTATCCTACATCCAGATCCGGGGGTTCCTCATGTGGTATCCGATCGGAGTAGAGATTTCTTTTAAAATCCCTTCTACGCACGTACGTACGTGCGGAGCCCCCGGGGAGACCAGCCCGATTCTATTCCAAATCTTAGGCCACAAAAAAAGGACCCTAAAGGTCCTTTTTAAAGAGTTTGTGGTTTTTAGTCAACCCAAATTTCCTGTGTTTCTGAAACGCTTCGCCACGCTCCTTTTTCAAGGTCATAATAGGCGGTTGTGTTGCCTGGTTTTGTACCCCCTTTAGGTTGTTGGGTTGCAGGAACTCTTGAAAGGTCTAAGGTTCCAATAGCGATTCGTAATTCCCCATCAACTTTACGAAAGTAAAATTTTTGCGAACCTTGACGAAGTTTGTTTTTTAATTCGTCGTGAGAGATTTGTGTTAAACTTGCCATTTTGTTTTGTGTTAATTGGTTAGTGACGCAAATATAGAAAATTCTATTTGAATAAAAAAATGTTTTTGAAAAAAATCGGAATTAAAAATCAAATTCCGATAATTGAATCTTGTAAAATGATAGTATACAATCATTTAGGCCCCACCTGCATATATATAATAGTTAGTGATAATAATTTATTTCTTATAAAACACTATTTGTTGTTTTCCTTTCATGAAACCACCTTTTCTATCTCTTTCCAATTCTAATATATAAACATCATCGTGTTTTATAAGTTCTTTACTCTCAAAGTTTCCTGTTAAATTAGAAAACCCACTTCTTCTTAATTTTCTGAGTAACAAATCAATATTATTTTGTTTTAAGAAACTTTCTTCAACTTCTAATTTAGCATCACCTTCCTCAGTTATAAATAAATTACTATCACTAACATCAGATATATTCAAGTTTTCATTGAACTCCACGGAACTTTGTATGTGTTTATTATTTTTCATATTATTTATATATTAAAAATGAAAACCTAAATATATCTGAGAACCGTTATAAAACATTTGTATAATCATCCAAGAATTTATCAACCCAAATAGTATATGTTTTAAGCACAACACCGTTTTGATTTACAAACGTAGATAAAATACCTGTTGAACTCTTCTTATTTCCAGTGTATTCAATGATGTCACCACTTTTAAATCCACCATTTCTCCCAAAGAGTTTATCTATTTTCATTATATATTTTTGACCTTTTTTCATATTCAAACGTTTTATAACAACAAATATAAGAAATAAATTTTGAAATAAAAAAATTTAAAGGAAAAAATTACTTCTCATATTTGCAACCGTTAGTGAGAATTTATATTGTCCTCCAAGATTTCTCTAATCTAACCACCCAATCTTCAATCTTTTTAGGTTCTAATTGAGTTTCTTTTAATTTCCTTACTGCTTCTTCTAAAACAATAGTCATAAAAGGTCCCGATTCTTGTATTTGATCTTCATATAACTCAATTAGACCGATTCTGTGCTTATCTAAACTCTCACTAACATCAGATATATTCAATTCTGAGTTTTCGTTAAATCTTTTAATTCTGTTCTTTTCCATAGTTTTGTGTTTCAATTTAAGTTTATATATTAAATCTCAGAACTAAATATATCTGAGGAACGTTATAAGCAATGACGCAAATATAGAAAATTCTACTTAAATAAAAAAATGTTTTCTGTAAAAAAATAAAAAAATAAGGCCCAGGGTGGTGGCGAGATACCCTGAGCCTCGATGTAACTTCCGTAACATCACGGTCCTAAGCCGTGTCATCTATATATCGGGGTTCCCCCTCAGAAAATAGCAGGACGAAAAAATATATAACATAAAAAATCTCCTATGAAACCACTAACCAAAAGTTTAATCATGATGGCTATTGTAATTAGCTATTGTATAATTACATTCCTAACAATCCTAAATCTTAACCCTTACTTAGGTATCGGTATGATTATCATAGGATTTCTATTACTACTAGAGAAAGTAAGTAACAAAGAAGACATCAAACTAATCATTAAGCAAGATAAAGCAAATCACTTTATTGTTGGAGCAGGCATCACCGCACTAACTATTGCATTTCTACCTCCTGCAGTTGCATTTGGGATCTGCTTCGGGGTTGCCGCCGGAAAAGAGATTCTAGACAGAAAACACGGAAGTTCAAATCTTTATGATTTCCTATGGACGTGTTTAGGAGGAACCTTCACTATGTTCGTTTACTACCTAGCTATTGCAGCATAAGTCGAGGAACCCCCGAAACTTATAGCATAGCTATTACTTCTTCAAAAGCCCACAAAAAAACCCGAGATTGCTCTCGGGGTTTTAAGTGAATAAAAATCACTTAATTTTGTGACATTCTTTCTTCGAAAAATTCAGCAAGAGATTTCTTACCTTCTAAAACATTAATTTCATCTACGAAATTGTTCAAATTACGGGATAAAACCATGGCATGTTTTTCGTCCTGTGCCGCAGTTAAAACTGTCATTATGGCATGGGCAATAAAAAGGGATTGTCCATCTTCATCAAGAGTACCTCCAATCCCAAGTAAAGATGTTGTTTCTACAAGTTTTCCGATTAGTTTTTCTTTTTGTGAGCTTGTCATTTTGTTTTGTTTTAATTGGTTAATGACGCAAATGTAGAAAATTCTACTTGAATAAAAAAATGTTTTCAAAGATAAATTTCGGGAAAATTGTGGCCCTCCCAATCATAAAGATTTTCAAATTCATCCTTAAGATCAACAAAAGGTATTTGATTATCCTCACCCCACCCCACAATCAATTCCAACATATCAACTAAGGTATTCGTTCTAATGAATTCATCAGTTTCCTTCTCCAACATTTTATAGTCTTCCTTACTAGCTCTTCCATAAGCCCTTTGGAGATTATCAGTCACCGTCTCATTATGCTCATCAACTTTTTTTTGAGCAAAAGTTTTTAGTTGTTCGATTTGTTCTGTTGTGTACTTCATGTTGCTTTTTTTAATTGGTTAGTGACGCAAATGTAGAAAATTCTAACCAAATAAAAAAATGTTTTTCCAACTTTTCTTGGAAAAAACAGGAGTACACTTAGTGCTGCCGGGGGATCCTCACATTAGCAGAAGACCAGCCACTGTTTTCTGCTTTGTAAAAGATAGTCAATAACTTCTTGTACTCTATTATACTTTTTAGTCTCAATTACTGTCTTTGCATCTATTCTTAACTTGAGGGTTCCTCCTCTGCTTATAGTTTTGTAGTAGTCTTTTTGATGTTCGCTATTACAGAATTGTAGCATCTTTGAATGTTCGAGGGAGGCACCGCAGAAATTACACCATTTAAGTTTGGGTCCGGTCTCTTTAGGTATCTCTATTCTGCTTGACTTAACTCTTCCGATTAAGGGGAGTGCATCAGACTTGCCTTTTTTTCTGTCTCTGTAGGCTTTGTCTATACATCTCTTTGAGCAATAAGCACCCTTTTTCTCGTGTTCCTCACCGCATTGTATGCAAGTATTCATCTTTATGTATTTAGTTTATAATACCGCAATTATACAAAAAATTACAAAATAAAAATGAGGAACCTTCTCAACAGAATCGACGGGCGTGCGTGCGTACGCACGTATACGCACGGAGCCCCCAGGAGGACCTCACACAAAAAAGGCTGATACCTAGGTACCAGCCTCGACGTGCTAAGTCTATAACCAATTAAAACTCAAGCACAATTTCTTTATAACAACTCTGCATTGGGGTATTCTTTGTTCCATCTTTGTGTTAGGTCCTGCCAATAGCCACTTTCGTTCTGATAACGGAAAACAACATTTACTAATTCAGGATATCCTTTAGATAGTTTCATCAGATTTTCAGAGTCCGCACGAAACATTGTTTTAATTAGTGAATCCATAAAGCTACCGGAAAGCCCCTTTTGGTGCATACAGAAGTCATATTCAGCTTTTGATAACATAATTAATATTTTGGTGGGTTAAAAAATAAGATAATTGCTCCTCCCTCTCTGAACTCTTTTTCTGGTAAAATAACTCCGTCTAGGCTATCTTTATCCTTCTGACTAAGGTTATACCACTTTGCCACATAATCGACTCCGTATACGAAGCCTATTGGCTCCTGTCGGCACATAGAGCCAACACAATAACCAAGATCTTTTAGGTGTCTTTCAGCTTCATAGAAAGCCTTGAAAGTTCCATTAGGGAAAAACTCTACAGCATGGACAATCTCTCTGTCCTGCCAAAACTTACCTTTTAGGTGTGACGCGTGTTTGTGTTCCATAGTATTATTCTTCAAAAGTGTGTGATTCAATTACCTCAGCTCCAAACATATCTCCGCGGGATCCAAAGCCGAATTTTTTATCCTTCACCTCTATAAGGTAAATAGTTCCTTCACCCCAAAAAGTGTTACTCTTCTTTCTCTCCTCAAAAGACTCCTTAGCCTTTTGTAACTCCTTGTGGATCTCATAGCTGTCTCCATCCGAATCAGCTTCAATAATCATGTAAGTTTTACTAGCCATAATTTATTTGTTGTGATTGTTAATACTTTACTCAAGATAAGATTTTATTTCAAACCAGATCTCGTATCCGTTAGCAATTTTGCTCTGACGTCCATTCCTTGTCCAGAACCAATCGTGATGAAAACGCCCACTTATTCTCTTCACCTTCTCGACAATCATTCTCTCACCTATTTGTCCCATAACAATCTCAACCGGTTGGTCAAACTCGAGAATAGCAGCATCTTCCCAATGTGAGTCCCTAACTATAGTTACCCCACCATAGAATGGAATTTTAAGCTTGTTCTTTTTACGAGTTAATCTATTAAGCCAGTGCGAAGGACCATTGTTATCTAATCCATTAGCATCTCTCATCCAGTCACAAAGTCTTGGATATGTACCATCGTCAGTATCTTGTGACACTTCAAATAAGATACAATCTTTTCCATAGTCAGTTTTAATTCCTTTTAAAGGAGCATCTCCATCTAGAAGACCCCAAATTGAATGTACTGTTTCCATTACTATTTTGTTTTAATTGGTTAATGGCGCAAATGTAGAAAATTCTATTTAGATAAAAAAAATATTTCCTGAAAAAAAAATAAAACTTTTTTGTCTCCGTCCATCGTGATCGCTTCGGGGGTTCCTCAACGCGGCAGCATGCGGCTTTGCTTTTTTCAAACTCCATAAAAAAAGCCTGCTCTTTTGGAGCAGGCTGATCTGGCAGGAATACCCAGGTATCAGGAGTTTGGCAGCGTCACTTACCCTGGAGGTGTTGTAAACTAATTAATTAAACTATCAAATGTGTAATAGTTTCTTGTGTCTCTTCTTAATCTTAAAACTTTATGTTCTTTTCCTTCATCGTCTGTATGGACTTTGCCAGTTTCTTCTAATGTTATAGTTGCTCCTGGCTTTAGTGAAGTGATACCTTTTTCGTTGAATTTAAGACTCGAAAACATTTTAAGCTGTTTTTCTAACGTTACCGTTACTTTCCGATTCATGATTATTTATTTTTGATTAATTTACAGAATTTGTTGAAAATTGTTGAACCCATTGAAAAGATAGATCCTTTGTTTTCCCCCTTGATCTGTTCCTTTGATTATTAAGCTGTCTCCTTGCCACATAGCCGATTCCATTACCATATATAAGTTTGGACTAGTGACTAAAGAATAATTCCACTGGTTGTAGTAAAGAAGAACACAGTTGCTCTGAGGTCTAATCTCTGTTAATCCGTATGATTTGCATTTTTCCCAGTCCATTCGTTCTTTATTTTATTTTCGCAAAGATATGATATTTTTCTATTTTAAAAAATTTTTACGTGTTTTTTTAACATTGGATTGTTAATAAGGGATCTTGATAGTCATGACCTCTGTTCTATTGAGAAGAATGGTAGCGTCTCCTTTTTCCAATCCTCGAAGATAGATGAAAGCGTATCCAGTGATGTTACTTGAAACTGGAGACTTAAGTTCTAGTTCATCTAAAATGAAAACCTTGTTTAAGTTTTGAGTGATCTTATCATACTCTTCTAGCTGAGAATCCTCGACCATTATATTTCTAAAGAACTTTTTCTTTCCCGGAGTTTTAGCTAAATTATCAATGATTAGAAAATTAACATCCTTAATAAAATCAACCCCCAGAACACTCATGATCTCAAGTCCAGAATCTTGAACCTTACCAATCAACTCCTTCAAAGAACATTCCCCCTTGTATTGCAAATTTAGCTTCTCAAAGAAAGCCTTATAAAATTCGCTAATGTGAATGTTCTTATCTGTAGCCAATGCAAGTAAGTCTGTCCCCATTTTACTTCGGTCTGTTAATTGGTTTCGTTCCTTTTGAAATATCATAGTAAGGCTTTGTTGAGCCTGCTTTAACTTTTGACATATACTTATTGTTTTAAATTGTTTGACAAATGTAGACGATTCTAACGAATAAAAAAAATGTTTTTAACACTTTGTTGTTAATTACCACCCAGCTCATAGTAGTGGACCTTTTTAATCCTAGATTTTGGAATAGGCTTCAGAGAAAGCAAACTCTTACCCACACCAAAAAACTGGACCATAAAGTGAGAGTGGTCTGCTCCCTCCACCAATTTGGTCTCATCCACTTCCACTTCAACAACTGCAATGTTTTTCTCTCCATTAACTCTAAGCCTGAACCCTATCCATCGTAAGGCCGAGTCAATCGAATCAGTAAGGTAAACCCCTTCCCAGAAAACCTTAAGCCCTTCTCTCTTAATAGAATTCACATTCCTTGTGGATGTTGCATGATATAGTCTCATTCTTCAGAAGTTTTAGGTGCAAACATCTTACGTCCATTTTCGATGAATAAGTCATACTCTTCGTGACCCATATCATCTCTTAAGTCTTTCTTCAGAGCATTTAGCTCCTTTGATTTTTCCAGAGCATTAGCCCATTTACCAGATTCATGAAGTTCTTTAATTTCCCAGTTGACATCCAGGATCTTGCTGAATTTTTTTCTTTGTGGTTCAGTCATGACTATTTTATTTTATTGGTTAATAATGTTTAGTTCAACTAGTTTGTTAAAGAGATCCTTAGTTGTACTCTTCTCAGGACGAACAACAAATATTGTTTTGTCACCTCTAACAAATTCATTGTCATCAAAATAAAACTCATCTTTTCCGGTGAGGGCATTAACTAAAGTTCCCACTGTATTTTTACCATCAGGAAAAACTGAATTACCCATCCATGTACGATTTTCAATCATTACAAGATTTTGGTCTGCCCAATTTTTTAGGGTTTCCATTGCGTACTCTTTTTTAATTCTTGCCATTTTGTTTTGTGTTAATTGGTTAATGACGCAAATGTAGAAAATTCTACTTGAATAAAAAAATGTTTTCTGAAAAAATCTGGCAAAAAAATAAAGTGGCAAACCCCACGCTAGCATGTGCGTTTCCGGGGGTTCCTCAACAAGATCTCCTTAGCAACATCCAGAATTCTTTGGACACAAAAAAGGCTCGGAAAATTCCAAGCCTTTAATTTTTTGGGATTTAGGATTTATCTAGTAATAAGATATTCCTCCCCACTTAATATCCTCGTCAGCAATTGAGGCATTATTCCTTTTTTGGTGTACCCATGTTTAACCAGCCATTCACCCTTCCGATTAAAAACATAGCCATACTCCTCAATATCGCTGTTAAAGAAACTTTGGATATTTCGGTGACTTGCATGCTGTAAGGATTCGCCTCTGTCCCTATGGTAAGCCACCACCACCCCACTAGCAGGAGTTTCAAAAGTGTGTCCCTCTGGTGCATCAATTTCAGGAGCAAGCGAACTAATCGACCCAAGGTCAATCAATTTTTGTACCTTCTCCCTTTCTTTGTAATGTTTGTGAAGGATAACTCCATTGTTTTCAATATAGCCATCCCAATGACAGTAAATTGAGGTTACTGTTCCATTTTCGTTTTCGATTCCGATTCTGCTTCTTGTTGCCATGATTTTTTTTTAATTGGTTAATGACGCAAATGTAGAAAATTCTACTTAAATAAAAAAATGTTTTTAGGACAATCTTGTGTCAAATTGTAAAATTATTTTGATAAGTTTATTCTGAAGTTCTTCATTATGAACACTTACCAAACCTGCCCAAATAAAACTATTGAAAATTTCAATTCCAGGATCTTGTGTTCTTAACGCAATATTACCTATGTTAATCGCATCTTGTTGGAGAGTATTGTATCCCTCAAGGTCTATACCCCTTAGATTCATAATATCAACAGCAGTTTCAACAGGGGCTTCTACATTCTCACCTGAACCCTTAACCCCACCAAGTTTAGTATACAATCTATTGTGGATACGATAAAGTTCATCATAGATAGGGCTAATCTTTTCAGACACCTCCTGTACCTTTTTTGGACTTTCATTAAACATAATGTAAGTAAGGGAGGAAATAATACGGGCAACATTCTTACTTCTTTGGTTACCTCTAACAAGCATAGATGAAATTTCATCGATTCTTGATTTTGCCATTTTGTAGTCGACTTGTGACATTTGATTTTGTGTTAATTGGTTAATGACGCAAATGTAGAAAATTCTACTTAAACAAAAAAATGTTTTCTGAAAAAATAATGAATTTGAATTGTGCCTATGACTGGGGAACCTCCCGTGGTTTCACATAGAAATTTAAAAAATAAGGTCACAAAAAAAGGACCCTAAGGTCCTTTTTTAAAAGCATCATGTGCTACATCATTTTTTCTTTTTCTTTTTCAAATCTTGAATGGCTTGACAAATGGCATCTAACTTTTCACTATCTAAACCATCAAATTGCTTAACAATTTCTTTTGCATCAAAGAAAAGTTTCATTATATCGCTTTCTTCTAGTTCTACGATAAAACAATTTTTCTTACAAACCCCATTAATATCATTAATATCCTTACAGGTCAAGTTTTTTTGAAGTATATCCCAAACTTCCTCGTCAAAACCCACCTCGTAGAAAAGGTCTTCATCTAATGGAATTATTTCAATAAGATCATACTTCTTATGTCCCCCATCTGCATCCCTCATTTCATATTCATTAACGTCCCCCCAATGTGTGCCAAAACAACTCGCTTCAAGAACACTTAAGACGAATTCTTTATTAGGAGCAACGATCCCAACTTTTTCTTTGGTGTATTCAAATCCACCACTACCCCAATTTGTCCCCATGTCAAGGGAGTAGAGATAAAAAGAAAGTCTAGATTTTTTTGTTTTCATTTGATTTTGTGTTAATTGGTTAATGACGCAAATGTAGAAAATTCTACTTAAACAAAAAAATGTTTTCTGAAATATTTCCAAAATATTTTTTGACCTATCCTACATCCGGATCCGGGGGTTCCTCAACATCTCGCATTAGCAGCATCCAGAATTCCTATGGCCACAAAAAAACCCAAGCCGAAGCTTGGGTTTCCTGTTAGATAGATTTCTGATTAGTCTTGTGGTTCAACCAGATCTTTAGAAGTGGTGAAGAAGTTACGCTTACCCCTACGTACTCTGTACAGGGTGTCCTTACCCTTCTTACCCATTTCCTCGAATGTGAGTTCAGTCCCAGGTTTAGCACATGAAGAGTTTACATCTTCAATACGCTGATTCCAATACAACCGAACTGGGAACCCAAAGGTCTTGGTAAAAGATTCACCAACAGATTCTGCGGTTGGCTTAGCCTCTTTTTTAGGCTTAGAAGTTTTAGCGGGCTTTTCTGCCGGAACCTCAACGGTACGAGCAACGATTCCCATTTTTTTACGCTCACGATAGGCTTTGTCGTAAGCTGCTTTTTTTGCTTTTTTTTGAGCCTCTGTCATTACTGATTTTTTCATTTTTTTTTTGTTTTGAGAGTTTGACAATTGTTTGATTAGACGGTGCAAATGTAGAAAATTCCATTTAGATAAAAAAATGTTTTCTGAAAATTTTCCAACTTTTTTTTCTAAGATTTTAAGACCTCGTTGTATTTCTCCAAAGGGATTAATTGTACTGAACACCAATGTTGTTCCCAGGCTGCACAGTATTCATCCTTCAAATACTTGATAACATCTTCACTAGATTCATTTTCTTGGATTTCATCTAGGACATCCTCCTCGGTGATTTCAAAATCCTCAACTTTAACTCCTCCTGGAAGATAAGCCTCCGGTCCAGTTATGATTGCTTTAAATTTTAACGTTTCCATTTGTGATTTATTTTCTTGAGTCATATTTTTTAACCATTGCATCGTAGAAAGATTCAGAGACGTTTTCAAATTTACCATCTCTTCCCTCATTAATGTACATACGATTTCCTTCGGGTTGGATTGTTGTAGCTCCAGTTGGAGGCCACAGAGATAAAGCGGTATACTTTTTCTCTCGCTTCATCTTTTTCAATTGGGATTCAATTTCTTGAGTCATACTGTTTGTTTTAATTGGTTAACTCCGCAAATGTAGAAAATTCTATTTAGATAAAAAAATGTTTTCCAATCTTTTTTCCAACTTTTTAAACCCAAAAAACACCTTGCTACGGTCGAGCTTCCGGGGGTTCCTCATAATGTAATCCGATCGGCCTGGATTTCTTCAAACACAAAAAAAGGACCCGAAGGTCCTTTTCTTTCACTGGCTCCTCGGGGGCTGTTAATCCCACCACCAGATCAATTCAACAGAATAATAACCATTCCCAAGTTCTTCAACCTCAATCCTTACAGAATCTGCTTTAATGGACCTTCCCTTAGGTTCCCAATGTTCGCTATAGAAAGTTTTAATCCTCTCAACATCCTTACCATCAATAAACTCATACTCGAGTATAACATACTCACACCTATGAACACTCTTCCATTTGTGCATCGTTGCATCAGTGTTGGGATTGTTAACCCCATAATCTCTACGAGGTGCTAAGTTTTCCATCCTAGTTATAGCTGCTCCAACACTGTTACAGTTAAAATCGTTCCAAGAACCTCCAGCAGAAATGTAACCCTTAAGTCTCCAGGCATCCAAATTAATATACCCGCCAAACCCTAACTCACTTTGTGCAGCGTAGATCTTCTTGCCTAACTCATATTGAAGGTCGTGAGTTTTAGCAAGCATCTTGTTGTGCTGTTTAGTAAACTTCTCCCTCATCTCGGTAAAAAGTTCATTGGCATTCTCTTCAGTGATTGAAGAGTAATCATACTTTTCCTCTGGCTTTTCAAAGCACCTTTGATCGACACCAGGGAAACAATGCGCAAACTCCATTGACACCATAATGTTCCAAACCACACCTCTCTTGGTTTCAAAAGGCAGGGTTTCAAAAATCTCGCGAGTTAAACGAGGGTTAGTTGATCCGTTAATGATTGGTTGAATAGATTCCATCTTTTTGTTTTAATTGGTTAAGGTCGCAAATGTAGAAAATTCTACCGTAATAAAAAAATGTTTTCCGAAAAAATTTCTCCAACAAAAAACCAGGAGGAGAATCTGATGTGAATTTGCGGGGGTTCCTCATCGAGGATGTGACAGCTGCATCTGAAGCTGTTGCCCACAAAAAAACCCAAGATCTCTCTTGGGCTTTATGTAATAAAGTAAGGGTTTAAAGTAGGTCTTGTAATATATTCTCTAGACTTCTTTTTGTTTTGGACACCATTTCCTGTTCCATCTTTTTTCTTTTGTTTTCCATCACCCTTTTAAATTTGTCAGAAAGTCTCTCGAAGATCTTGTCATTAATGGTGATGTGGTACTCATATCTGCCATTGATAATCCTAAGCTCTCCCCTGTCCATGATAATAAAAATATCTTTGGTGTGGACATAATAGGTCAAAGACAACGGAGCCATTAGTAGTTCAGTATCGTTCTTCACTATAGACTTCTCAAATATCTTGAGTGCCAGCTCCTGAGTTTCTGTGATAGGAACCTGTGGAATAAAATCACTCCTCTCAAAAGATTTATTTAATTTCAGCCAGAATTTGTAGATTTTTCTTTTAATGTGTATTGGCATATTTTAGAGAGTTTCTCAATTTACTAGTTTGTTCCACTTATCATTAATCTCTTTACTGTATCCTTCCTCATCCTTAAATTTCCTAACAACCCTAACCAAATTTTTAAATTTGGTATTAAGAAACTCTACAGCATCCTGAGGAGTTGCATCATAAGCTAGGTCAATAAATCTATCTAACCATTCATCTTCTAAATTGTTACTATCCCAAAGAATAAACTGTACCTCCTCATCAGAGAGTATAGGCATACCAGGCAACTCCATTAGAGATTTTAGATCCACATCGATTTGTGAGTCTGCGGTAATTGAACGCCATTCATTAAGCTCAAGATCGAAGTAAGGAGTTCCTCTAGTTGCTTTAACACCTCCCTTAGGTCTTAGTCCCTCCGGAATCATTTCTGTCTTGGAAGTTCCTTTAGCTTGTCTTAGAGTTCCATCCTTCTTATTGTATTCAAAGATCACTTCTCCTAACTTTAGTTTCTCTTCTAAAACCTCATGATTAATTTTGTACTTCATTAGTATTCTATTAAATTATTTTTATGCTTGGGATTTTTATACCTCTTAGACTCAACCACACGTGGGCGGAATCTTCCATCGTAATATCCAGCACTCTTAGCTTCCTCTCTTCTTGAAGCTTTAGCCATGTTTAATATCTTATTCACTGTTTTCATACCCCAAATATACGTAGAAATTTCCAAATTTAAAAATATTTATTCAGAAAAATCATATTTATCTTTCGTGCGTACACTCGTAGGTGCGGGGTCCTCCGGGGCTCCCCCAGGATTATTTACCTAGTCTAAGGGATTCTATTTTGGCCTTCATATTAGAGATCTCAGCCAAGGCGCTAGAAAGATCCTCCGCTTCGACTCTCTTTCTTTCAACTAGGTCCTTAAGAATATCACTTGGATCTTGTCTATGATAAAGACGTTCTATAATCTCATCCCAAGGAAGAGACGATTGATTCTTGTTTTCCATCATGTTCAAATTTATTATTAATTATAGTAAATTCTGCAGGTAATATTTCGCTAATACTAGATATTTTATAGTTTATGTACACGCTTTCTTCTGGATACCAAACTTTGAGCATAAGATATCCAATTTCTGTTGTGTAAACTATTGGCGAGCCGTTGTATCCGAGGATCCCCCGACCTGAAGGTGTGCTGATTTCGATTTCTTGTTTCATGCTTTTATTTATCCACACACAACAAAAAAGCCTGACCGGAGCCAGGCTTTTTCTGCGGATAGAACTGACCTTTCTTAGTTGAAAGGGGAAAGTACAACGTTTTCCATATCGTAGGTACCAGCCATAATTTTGCCGGCCTCTTTTTGGATCAATCTACGTGAGTCTTCGGAAACCTTGAATACATTCTCATGAGTTGCAAAGTGAGTTAACCCATTAACCATATCCCAAACAGGAGTTCCAGTTTTGGCGTTCTTCTTTTTCTCTGCGCTCATCATAGCAGGTATAATTCCAAAGTCCATAAACTTGGTGTTGGTTTCTTGGATAGGGATCCATTTGCTAATCTCGTTGAGCTTAGCCCCTGAGTTACCCATAATCAACTCAGCTGCAGCCTCAAGTTCTGCATAGCTACAGTTGGTGGTCATAGCCTTGTTAACCCTTTCCTCGAAGCCAAAAGGTTTATAATTTCTTTTCTCCAAAGAATTCAAATGGGTTCTAAGCTCCTCCATATAGGTTGATCCTAGGCCTTTAAGTTTGTAAGCCTCGCCAAAGCTGTCACCAATCATACCATTAAGGCAAATCAACCGGTTCATATAAGGTGAAACCATAATTCCCTTATCCAGAGAGTTAGAGAGTGTGATCCCTCCTTGGAAGAATTCGTCCTTAAAATCCCCAATCTGAAAGTCTGCTCTTGGATTGAAGCAGTTGAGTGTGATCCCGCCATTTTCAGTGTCGATAGAAAAGTCACGAACTAAAAGATTGTGGTCGTCAATAATTTCGTTAGCAACTCCAAAGAAGGTGCTGTTAGAAATGTACTGACTTTCACGCTTCAAGAAACCAATGACTTGTTTTTCTTTTGGGTTAGCAACCACAGTGATAGTGGACATACCCTGTTGAACAAGCGCACTCTTCATTTTGTTAACGATTTGACTTGTGGTCTCTTCCCCGAAGAACTTATCCACCCTTCCTTGGAATTGGATTGGAACTCCCAGAATCTTTGCGAGCTGGGAAAATGCTCTGCGGTTCATAGCTAAGGGCTTATCCTTAATGTGGATAACTCCAGTGTTAATGATCCTTAAATCCCCGAGAGGAATTGTCTTACGGATCGGTTGAATTGAGATTGCATGTGACATTCTTTCGTCATAAACATGCTGTGAAAGTGTTTGGACTGCTGCCATATTTATTTGTTTTTATTGGTTACTCAAATGTAAAGATTTCTTTTCAAGAAAAAAAATGTTTTCGGAAAAAAACTCGGGATCCACTACCGAAATAGCTTCACCCGAGCTCCCACCTCTTTAATCATCCTCAAATTTATCCTCCGCCATTCCAAATGCGGCATCAAACCCTGAGGACTCCCTTCTAAGTTCTTCTCTCTCACTCTCGAGGACTTGTCTTGCCGCTTCATCCAAGTCGTAGCGAGCCATATCATACTTAACGTCCCCGGTTGCAGACAGATCAAAGAACATTCTCTTATGAACCTCTCCCCTTCTGTTCTTGGAAAAGACAACATATCTTGTTCCATCTTCCTCGAACCTAACCTCCATCATCCCAGTGGTGTTGTGCTTAAGCTTGTTGGATCCAACAAAGCTACCACCCTTGTTAACCTGCTGGATACAAAGGAAACTGGTGTATAAATTCTTTTCGTTTTTCCCAGCGTTATTGTTACGCATCTGGTCAATCAACCATTTCTCAGTGGCTCCTGTTGACATCCCGTTGGCCTCCTTAACCGTGTCCTGAACCTCAACGAAGGAGTCAATCAGAACAATATCATAACCCCGGTTGAGCATATGCTCCACAATCAATTTAGGGTTCTGGTCAAGGTACTCACCTAAGAAAAGAATATCAATAGTCCCAAACTTAGGGTAACGCTTCACGTACCCATAAAGGTCTATTCTATCCATCTCAGCAGAGATAAAAAGAACTGAAGCCCCAGAGGTCTGAAGATCCGATAGGATATCCATAGCCACTGTGCTCTTACCAACCCCTGGATCCCCAACCATCATAAAGTTGGTTGCCCTTGGAAACCCACCATCGGTGGACAAAAGGGTGTCAATGGGTTTACCCGTCTTAATAGGCTCAAAGAGCTTCGGGTCAAATGTTAGCTCTTCCATCTTGACACATTCAGGAAGAACAGTTAATACTTCAGGCTGAGCCATACTGACTCCAGCCGCAAGGCGCTTAGCCTCGAATGATCTGCGAACGCTCTCGGCTATCTTTGCTTTAGCCTCCTCGCTCATTGGTTTACGTTGTTGATTACTCATTTTGTGTGGGATTTAATTTGATGCAAATGTAGAAAATTCTATTTGAATAAAAAAATGTTTTCTGAAAAAATTTACTTCTTTTTAACCTGTTGGTAAATTCCACTAAGGATAAAGACGATGATGATTAATAAAAGTGTGTGCATGGCTATTTAATTTTAAGGATTTTCTTTGCACATTCAAACTCACCTCCTGAAATAGTGTCATGACCATTAAGACACAAATCGTAAAGCTCATCGTGAGTCTTAATCTTAAGTCTCTTGGCTTCTTTTAGGAATTTTTTATATTCTTCTCTCATGGCTTATCCGATTTTAGCTTTTAAATATGCGTCACTTCTCATCTTAGTGATCTGTGGATCATTTGAGATCACCAGAGCCAAACCACTCTTACTCTTATAGATCCATCTTGTTTTAGGATCCCACTCAGATCCTGTGGACTCCACAAAAGAGAAAACTTCAGAACCTCCAGTAGAAAGGTTCTTAACCTCATAAGAGGTGTCAAAGGGTATCTCCCTCTCTGTACCATAAAAGGTCTGATCCTCCTTGTTAAAGGTTAAAGGGTTGGATTTAGAACCCCTTGATAAATTGATTGTTGTCATTGTTATTTTTATTGGTTAACATCGCAAAGATAGAAAATTCTACTTAAATAAAAAAATGTTTTTTAATTTTTATAATATTTTTCAAGAATTTCTTCGCGTTCCTTTTTCCAAGAATCTGGTATAATCTCAGGTGGGACTTTTTCAAACAATTTTGTTATTCTTTCTAACTCAGTTTGAGATACCAATTTGGGATTTGATTTTACTAATTCCTCTAATTTAATAAAAGAATCCCTCAACTCAAGAGCTTCTTTAAATTTTTCATCCTTCTTAAGTTCTTTTACTTTTCCCTCCACATCATAATCACCATTAAAAGAACTTTCTGGAAGGTGGATTAGGCCATCTAATAGGAATTCATTTTTAATTTCTATTATAGATATGGAATTGAATTGTTTCCATCCTTCATAGTTTTCCTCGTATAGATCCTTTTTAAGTATTTTTTCAAGTTCTTCTAATGTTTTAGCTTTTTCAAATAATTTTCCAGCCTCATCAAAATCCATATCAAAAAACTCAGAAGCAAATATACTTGCTAGGGTTTTAACACCTTCCATGAAATCTGTGGACGAAGGAGAAAGATCAGTGATTTTAAAGCTTCTTATAATTTCACGTTGTTCGTTAGCTACCCCACCGAATACGCGAGATCCTGAAATTACTACTAAATTAATTTCCTTAGCTGCTGTTTTTTTCATAGTACTTGTTTTAGTTGGTTAACATCGCAAAGATAGAAAATTCTACTTAAATAAAAAAATGTTTTCTGAACTTTTTTCAAAATATTTTTGTCTCCGTCCATCGTGATCGCTTCGGGGGTTCCTCATCACACTTCGACTCCATATGACAAAAACCTCTGGCCACAAAAAAAGGGGAAACCTAAGTCTCCCCTCCGTTCATCTAAGTTAACCAATTAAACATTAGACAATTCCAAGTGCTCTTTTATTTTTTGAGCCATCTCATAATCTTCTTGAGCAATAGCTAGTTTTTGAATGTAATCCCAAACAAATTTTGGGTAGTCTCCAAAGAGTCCTTTGTCGTATGCGACCTTAAGATAATTGTCTGCCCATGTTTCTCCTAAATCTCCTTCCTCCATACCCTCAATAGTAGCGGTGATATGATCCCATTCTCCAACTATTTCACAAGCCATTATATAAGCTTCTTGTGAACCTCCCTTTGGGATCTCTTGCTCGATCAAAGTCCCAGCTCTCACTGTGTACTCACCCACATTGTGACCAAAGTCCTCATCAGCATATCTAACTGTAAAAGTTGCTTCAGGATATTTGTGGGCTAAACGACCTATGAGGTTATCTGGGGTACTCCAAGCAGTACTAAAGATAATAGTCCCATCCTCTTCAAGGCCCTGGTTGTAGGCGTTCCATTTAGTACCCCAAGCCCTCAACTGCCAGGTGTACCAATCCGCACACCCATACTTATCAATCAAAGCCTGCTCCATCTCTTTGGTGATTCCTCGAGAAGGACCAAAATGTTTTTCATGATCCTCTAAATCCCCAGCAGCAATTCTAGCCTCCTGCTTATCGTAATCCTTCTGAGAGATAATCATCACAGGAGAACGTGTTCCTTTAAGCTCCTCTGGCAATGGAGCAATCTTATTAAAATCTATTAGCATCTGCTCGCCGTCTTCATTAATAGAAGAAATCTCAGATCTAATCTTAGCTACCAAGTCCTCTGGACCTTGAATGGTAAGTTTGTTTAAAACGTGATTTGGCATGTTCTTTTGTTTTTATTGGTTAATGACGCAAATATAGAAAATTCTATTTAAACAAAAAAATGTTTTCGGAAAAAATCGAAATTAAAATACTAATTCCGATAATTGAATCTTGTAAAATGTTAATATACAATCGTTTAGGCCCCACCTGCATATATATAATAGTTATGTTTAATTGCTCGTTCCTCGCAACTCCGCTTCGCTAAACATAACAAAGTATAAACGAAATAAAACAAAAATATCAAGACATTAACCATTTAACCAACCTTGTGAAGTAATCTTTATCTTTAAAATCTTGTGTAAAAAACTGATGATACCAATTAATATCTGTAAGTTTATAAAATAACATTCCTACAAATAAAAAGATAAAGATTACAAGTGTTCCAATAAAATATACCATATTTTTTGTTTTACATTCGTTTATACTCAACCGTTATCGGCAATTAACGTTTAATCACAAACCAATAAAATCTGTGTTTAGCAATTGCCAAATGAGTTAATCCCCATCTATAAGGTTTACCTTCCCATATATTGCTTTTGTTCTTTACATAATCTAAATCAGATTTGTATTGGCGATAAGCTAATTTAACTGCCGATAACAGCGTATTAGCGTTATTACCTTGTTCTTTTACTTCAAAATTTTCCATATATTTTAAATTTATTTTTTCAATTTGACATTCGTGTTGGTAACAACGCCAATACGCAAACCGTTATGGCTAATTGCCTTGCGACACAAATACTTTTAATGTTCTACCATTATCTTGCACTTGCAATTCAACTCTGTTATACTTTTGCCAATTCACATAGCTTCTGCCTTTTTCATCAATAACTTCTATTCTATTTACCATTCCAATAGGCAACATAGCCATAACATCGGCTATGCTCAATGCCTTACCCTCTGCGTTAAATAATCCTGTATTTTCCATATTAATTTTTTTATTAAAGTTAACTTATTTCAAAAACGGCACTAAGCATAGCCGCAACTCGTTATAAGCAATAAAATAAAATTGCCTACACACAGCATCAGTATTTAATCTTGTGTATTTTACCACATTTTTCACATATTAATATTTCAGTAGTTTCTGAAACGGTTTCAGTTCTATCCCAAGTTCCTTCTACTTTTTCAATCCACTCATAAACTTTTTTAGTATGCGTTTTCCATTTGTGTTTACAAAACATTCTTATAAATATTCCCATCGCTAAAATTTTATTTTACAACTTATAACAGCACCTAACAAAAATGGCTGCTACAAGCATTTGTTTTAAATTCAGAAGTTCTTACAAGCAGCCACTTCTGTTAGCTGCAAATCGTTATGGGAAATTTTATTTTCCCCAACGCTCCTTATATCTTGCTATAAAATCGGCTGGATATTGTGAAACCCATCCACATTTAGGACAACGGAATTGATTTAATTCTGCTACCCATTTTGTTCGTGGCATATCACAGCCTTTAATTTTTTGTTCGTTCCAAGAGTTGCCACAATATCCTGTGTATCCTTCTCTTGTCATTAAATTTTCTCTTATTACTGTTTCTTCTTTCATAATATTAACTGTTTCTAACAAGGTATATACAAAATAACACACTTGTAGCGTTTATGTTTTCTCGAAATATGCACGGAGTACATTACATCAAAGTTTATCGAATACATGGTCTATATGAACCTTATTTCCTCTAGATTTTCCTCTGAACCGGATCATCATAACAGCCCTATCTTCCTTCCATCCAAATCCTGCTGTCTGCTTCACAACACCCATGACGTTTCCTTTGGAGGATCTAACAAAAACACGATCACCCACACCAACCTCTTTACCATTCTCTAACCTCCACTTATACTCACCGTCATTGTAAAAACTACTGTTAGGCCTCTGTACCCAGAATAACCTCTCTTCTCTTAACATTGCATCTCTATTCATAATTTTTTTACTAATTTGTTAGTAACTCAAGCCCAAGTCAACATAAAAGTTAACTGCATTCCCCATGGCATCTTGTAAGCCATAAAACCCCCAGTCCCCACATTCGCAACCTTATCGTTACTATAGATAGCCTTAGTCAATAATGACCTAGCCTCCATTCTCAACTGACTAATTGTGGGAGTCACCATTCCATCACCCATAAACCATTGATGGCCCGTGGCAACCATGTGCTCATGAACCCTATCAAAATTAAAACTGTTCATTACTGAATCAGCCTGTTGCTCAAGCTCCATCTCAGTGTATTTGTCATGTACTGTCATACTGTTTGTTTTTATTGGTTAACTCCGCTAATGTAGAAAATTCTATCCAAACAAAAAAATGTTTTCTGAAATTTTTTTTAACCCACATCTCTATAACATAAGAACCAGATATATAAAGAGTTATGGTAGTAGCTTTCACAACCGACAAACAAGCAGACAAAGCCGGAATCTTTCTCACAAAACTCTTCGGGGAATGGATAGAAGAAATGACAGAATCTAATAAAAGAATAGAGATCATTAATGTCAGTTCATCCTCAAGCACCAAAGGCTGGATGATGGTAGTTCAATACAGAATCCTAGAAGAAAAATCTCTGGATTAACCCGGGGGTTCCCCAAACCTCCACAGATCAGTCACCAAACCTTCACACACAAAAAACCCCAGGATCTCTCCCAGGGTCTCTTGAACAAGCAATTTATTAATTCACATCAGTTCTTGAGGCATTTAGCTCCTTCTGAGCCTCCTTGCCAGATTTCACAAAAACTTCCAAATTCTTATCAAAATAATCAGGTTTAAAAGCACCCATATAAATGGCCCAAACCATCTGATTAAAAATAGTGATCTGCTCTCTAAGCTCATCAGTAACATTTGGGATATTACTAATAGCGGACTCATCTTGTGTGAAAGCCAATAAACCCATTAGCAAATTAAAAGGTTGAGCAGGAAGATCATTAACAATAGAAAGGTCAGTGGAAATTTTATCAACTTCCATAAACATATCCTTCTTAGACCCAAGAACCCCTCCGTTCTCAACATAAACCTTGTGATTCCAAAACTCTTGCATCTCCTGATAGTAAGGTCCTATTCTCATAAAGAGATCAAAATAGGCTCGAGGAGCCAAAAGGCATAAAGATAGTCCCTCATAAATTTCAGCCATCTGCTTACTTCTTTGACTATCATGCTTGTCCAACTCCAAAGCAGCATTATAAAGCTCCTTAGAGAAAATCATGTTAAACATGTGTGGTGATCCGGGAAATGGTCTTGCTTCCATCTTTTTTTATTAATTGGTTAATGACGCAAATATAGAAAATTCTATCCAAACAAAAAAATGTTTTCTAAACTTTTTCAAAAAAAATCCGGCACTAAGACCGGATTCTTTAACCTAAAAAAACCATCTATGACAAGCACAGATTAACATATGAACAACACCGCAAGATTAAACAAAATTTTCAAATAAAAAAATCTTTCAAGAAATATATAGAAGAAAAACACAGCCAGAGAGACTTGCCGGGGGTTCCCCGTCAACCCCTAGCCTTATAACTCACAAACCTATGCACATTAAACTTTTTGAAAACTTCCAAGAATTCCCAGAGTTCACCCAGAAGATAGCTAAGAACTCTTCAGACACTGTCATCACTTTCTATAAAGAGCCTTACAATCTTAAATCTCTTTATTTAATAGAAGGCTCCTTCTCTTGGAAATGCAAACTCGAAGCCAAAACCTGGGGCATCTCTCTAGAAAGCATCATGCTCAC
>Ga0129336_10000273_pt1 | contig 29097 bp, 44 predicted proteins | sample CPB6_02_DNA_FD_96878 | JGI IMG/M metagenome (GOLD analysis project Ga0129336, IMG submission 96878) | Freshwater to marine salinity gradient microbial communities from Chesapeake Bay, USA - CPBay_Sum_0.6_0.2_DNA | ecosystem: Environmental > Aquatic > Marine > Coastal | place: USA: Chesapeake...
ACAGTTTGGTATTCGCCACGTGACCGAATCGGCGGCGTTGTAATACTTTTGGCAAGTTTGTGACCCGCCGTAAAGTTGTAACAGATAATCGGACGCCATGACGCACAGCAATGTGCCGAGCGAGTGACGCCGATTGGAAGTTATTTGATAGCGGCGAAGGACCCAATGGCGAACCAGCCTTAGAACATAACTAACTAGGACAGCACATAAATCCGAAACCGCGCGGCACTAAAAGTCGCGCGGTCTAGTGGCATTAATTGGCGCGCCACTACTGACGAGGACAGCCAAACAAAAGGGATAAACAAATGACTAAGAAGCACTTCATAGCAATGGCAATTAAGTTCGCACAAGTTCGCCAAACAATCTGTAACAGCGATTGGGACGTGGACCAAAAAGCACAACAACTACTAGGCACAACTCAGGCAATTCAAGGTTTCTGCCAAGTAGCCAAAGAAGCAAATAGCAATTTTGACGCCGACTATTTCATTGATTTTATTGATGACATTGTGGCTGGCAAGCGTGACGCTAATGGCAAAGTAATCAAAACACGAAAGGCGGCATAACAAATGACACACAATCTATTAACACAGTTAGAAAATTTAATTTCTAACTTACAAGATGACAAAGCCGATTACTACGCAGAAAACAACAATCGCACAGATGAACACATTATGTGGCTTGTTGGACAAATAGATGGAATCAAATCAGCAATTAACTTAATCAAGGGAGCATAACAAATGGACGACAAAACATTACGCGAGGTTGAATACAAAGTAATCCGACCAGAAGCAGAGCCACGCGCAGTTCAGATTGACGCATGGCTTGGCGATTTGTATTTGGGACAGCGCACGTTTTATGCGTCATCTATCAAGGACGCAAAGTATAACGCAAGACAGCGAATCAAAAAGTTTGGTTCGCTTAACTAACTAACAAGAAAAGGACAGGTAATAAAAATGGCAACAACAAAGGCAGAACGTAACTATCAAGCAAACGCAAGTGATATTGATACAGCACTTAAAGTGTTCCGTAAAACAGATGGCATGGAAACACTTATTCAGCACTTAGCGGCGTTTTTAACTCCCGACCAATTCCGCATGTTATGGGTTTTGGAGTTAAACAAGATTCCGCTAGAAATTGTTTATGTAGATAAAGATGGCAACAAGATAGAAGAAAAGGAAAGCGCCAATGTCTAAAGTAGAGGCAGATAAAGCGCCACAACGTTCAGGCAAAATACGTTGTGGCGCATGTGGTAAAGATGTAATAACTGGCACTTGGGTCAAACTTATGTTTTGTCCTGACGCCAAATGTATTAATAGCGAGGAAAGATACCTCACCGATTAAGCCGAAACGTGCCAAATATGCGCAATTGTTTAAGCAACGCACATATTTGGCACGTCTAGTGGTAAATGCCACTACTGATGAGGCTCATCAGCACAAACAAAGGACAGGCAAATGGAAACAAATACAGTAACAACACGTGAAAAAGCAGAACAACTAATTAACACTCTACAAGGCGAGGCGTTATTGGTTGAGATTGACAAACTATTGGCGCAAGTAGATTCTCTAAAGGAATCTAAGGAGTCATACACCGATAGATATTGGAAAGCAAGTGCCGAGATTGGCAATCTACGCAACACCGTTCGTGAATATTTCAAAGATGAAGTAGATGGCGACAAAAACGCCACAGTTGAAATGGACGTGGACGACATTAACGATTTACTCAATCGTATTGGCGCACAAGAACTCAAATTCACTTACTCAGCAAATGTAACCATTACATTTACTATTACAGGCGTTGAGGCAGATAGTGAAGAAGATGCCGAGCGCCAAATTCTTGACGCCATTAGTTATGAAGTAAGCAACAATTTGGAACACGATGGCACAGAAGATGACGATTACCAAGTAGATAACGTGGAGGCAGAATAATGACAAGCACAGTTACAGATAGTTACGTGGTTTGTTCGCCAAATGGGCATTATCACGACTACGCAAAACTTGTTGGTTGGGTTAAATCTGAACAACATGCCGTTATTAAATTCTCAGAATTTACTAAATGGTATAACGAAGCAAGATTTTTAACCTCATCAGCAAAAATTATGGCAATTCTGCCAGCACCAAGTTTCGTTGGTAATACGTTTGAGATAGCGCAAACAGTTGCCAACGATTTAACGCAATACGCACAACAACTAACAACAACGAAAGGACAGAAATAATGGCACACAGACTAGAGGAGTTTGAAGATGGCACAACCGCTTTCTTCACCGCGCGAGAAGTAGCGTGGCACAAACTCGGCACAGTTACAGAAGGCGCACTAACAGCGGAAGAAGCACTTAAAACCGCTTATCTAAACTGGGACGTAATCAAATCAGAAAACCCAGTTTCAACCATGATTCCAATGTTGGGCGATTCAGCAATGGAACAAGGTTCAATGGAAGAAGTTACGCACAGCGATAGATTCATTACTTATCGCCGTCACCCAAAAACTGGCGTAGCGGAAGCACTTGGCGTGGTTGGTAATCGTTACACGCCAGTTCAGAACGCGGAAGCGTTTTCGTTTCTTAATTATGTGGCTGACGAATCAGGCGCAGTTTTTGAAACGGCTGGCTCAATTGATAATGGTCGTAAAGTGTTTATGACTATGAAAATGCCCGAAGGATTACAAATTGGTGGCGTGGATGCCATTGATATGTATTTGATGGCATGGAACACACATGATGGCTCATCATCATTTAGTGTTTGTGTTACGCCAATCCGCGTTGTATGTCAGAACACATTAACGGCGGCACTACGCGCGGCTAAATCTAAATACTCAATTCGCCATACACCTTCCGCTGGCGGCAAGATTCAAGCGGCACGTGAAGCACTTAAAGTTACATTTAAGTATTCGGCTGAATTTGAGAAAGAAGCGGAAACATTACTTAACCAATCAATGACGGACAAAGAGTTCGCCAAGTTAGTTGAGTATGTAGTGCCACTTGACCCAAAGGAAGAATCACCACGTGCCATTACTATGGCTACACAAGCACGTGGCGCGCTAATGGGCTTATGGAACGCACCAACACAAGCCAACATTAAGAATACTAAGTGGGCGGCTTACAACACGTTTGTGGAGTATTCCGATTGGGCAAAGCCAGTTCGCTCAAAGGACGCTGACATGGCACGTGCCGAACGTATTGTTAATGGAAGTGGCGATAGATTCAAGAATAAAATCTTGGCTCTTTTGTAATTAACTAACCAGCCAAACTAACCGATTAGGCGCGTTGGCTTTTATGTAGTGACACAAAGACACGCTACATAAATGGCTAACGCGCCTATGACGTTCCTAATCGTTTTTTCAAGTATCATCTACAACTGGAGGCAACCCAAATGATAAGTAATGTAATAGCCATTTTATTTTCTATGGCGTTCGCAAGTGGCGTAATGATTCTTATTCGCCTTAATAATGACAGCAAATTAACACTTAGAGGCAGACGCCTAGTTTTTGTCGTGTCTTTAGTGGCTGGCTTTTTCGTGGCGCAATTCTTCTTACATTTTAATGTGAATTGCGATTTACGACCAAACGCAACTACAACCGAGTGCCAAGTGGCGTGGTTTTAGGCGCAGTTGTTTAATCCGCCGCAAATTGCGGTGGTTATTTACCAAAGGAAGGCAAACCAATGGCACGTATCAAAGTGAAGGCAATTATCGGAGTAGATATGCCTGAACCGAAAGAAGGCGCAGTAAAGCAAACACCAAAAGAACGCCGAGAAGAATTACGCGAACACGCAAGTGCCGTAATCATTGACGCGTTATCACATGCCGAACTAAATCCAACTGTTCATCGGTTGAATTTGTCACGCGAAAAGAAAACAAAGGGAGAAACAAATGAGTAATAACGCAACACTTGCCGTATCAACCGAGCAAGCGTTTTGGGACGATAAACAAATCGCCGCACTTAATCAATTAGGACTACAAGGCGCACCAAAAGGCGACTTGGCAGTTTTTCTACATTTCGCACAGCGAACTGGTCTTGACCCTTTCGCTAGGCAGATTTACATGATTAATCGCGGCGGCAGATACACAATTCAGGCAAGTATTGATGGATTACGTATCGTGGCGCAACGTAGTGGCGAATACGCTGGACAGGCTGGACCATTTTGGTGTGGCGAAGATGGCGAATGGACAGACGTATGGCTTCAATCAACACCGCCTATCGCGGCAAAAGTCGGCGTATTCCGTAAAGGATTCTCCGAACCGCTTTGGGCTGTGGCGCGTTTTGATTCATATTGCCCACTTGGCAAGGACAACAAGCCAATGGGCTTATGGAACAAGATGGCTGACGTTATGTTGGCTAAATGTGCCGAATCGTTGGCGTTACGTAAAGCATTTCCAAATGATTTGTCGGGTATCTATACGGCAGAAGAAATGGAACAGGCTGACGTAACAAGCCAAACGCCAGTTATCGCAACAGTTGAAGTGCCTACAAAGCAATTTGTGGCAAGCGCAGAATTAACTGTTGATTTAAGAAAGATATTGGACGAGGCAGACGCAATTGAATCTATTGAGGCACTAAAAGCGTTATATGAACGCCATAAAACCTATTTAGATTATCAATTTAAGCCAACGGACAATGATGAGCCGACAACTCTCAAAAACGAGATATTAATGCGGCGCACCAAACTAACGGCGTTACAAGCACTTAAAGATAATTTAGGCGCAACTAATGTCTAATTCATTCCATAATTTGGAATTAAATCTAACTGGCGTCATATCACCTGCGGATAAGTTTGAAGAATTTCACAGACTTAATCCGCAGGTTTATACGGCATTGGAATCAATGACTAGAGAAATGGTTAATCGCGGAAGGCGCAAAATCGGTATCAAAATGTTATTTGAGGTTTTGCGCTGGAACTATTACATGGAAACAGATGACCCCAATTCTGATTTCAAGATAAATAACAATTATGCGCCACATTATTCACGGCTCATTATTGCCAACAACCCACAATGGGAAAACGTGTTTGAACTACGAACAATTAGGAGTATGTAATGGACATAGATAAAGAAACACTTGCCTTTTTTGAGCAAATCTACTCAAATGGCGCAACAAAAAGAACACAAACAAAAATAACAATTAAGCCAATCGCAAAAGAAAAAGAGTTTGAATTGGCTATTCCAGTAGATAAATTGTTTGAGTTGTATGGCAATTTAATACTCGCTGGCTTCTCGCAAGATGAAGCACTAATTATCATAATTGGCGTAATTGCTCATGGAAAAAGTGAGTAACGAGCCATATCGCTGTTGGTATTGCGCCAACTGGAAAACAGACCCGTTGGCGCAATGTTCAATTTGTGGCAATACTGGAAAGGATAAGCCAAATGGTTACACCACAGGCTATAGAAAATAGGCTGGCAACATTATCTAAAGAGGTTGATGATTCACATGCCTATTTAGAACAAGCCGAACACGCCTATCACAAGGCAAAAGCCACTTATGAAATAGCGGTGGCTAAAACGCGGCTGTCATACATAAACGATAAGTTGCGTGTTCAAGACGTTAATGACCAAGCACTTGTTTTATGTGCCGAGCAGTATCAGGCACTAAACGTGGCAGAGGCAACCGTTAAAGCGGCGCGCGCTAATGCCACGCGTATTAGAACGCAAGTAGATATTGCACGTTCTATCGGAACTTCCGTTAGAGCCAGTTTAGAAATGTAGGAAGGAAAAAATGAAAGTAGGACAGTTAAAAGAAATAATAAAAGATATGCCCGACACGGCAGAATTGTGTTTAATCTTCTACGAAAAAGAAGAATTAAATGCCATTTTATCCGAGATGGGCATAAGTGAAGCAACAAATTCCCAATGGTCATCTATTGTGGAACGTTTTAATAACAGTAAAGCAGTAAATCAAATTGCCGATGAAACGTTTAGCGAAATGGCTTACACATTGGCATACAAACTAGGCGGAAGGGAACATAGTTATGAAAATTGATGAAGTGTTAATGAAAGCACTTACAAGTTACGATAACAACCGCGAACGCTCACAACAAGAGCAAATCGGTGTATCGCAATTAGGCGGTTGTCGCAAACAAGTATGGCTACAACTCAACAAGGCAGAAAAAACTAATACAAATACGTTACGCCTGCCAGCATTAATGGGAACAGCAATTCACAAAATGATTGAGGAAGCGTTAGTAAAAGAATCATGGGGTGAATACTGGCTGGAAGAAGAATTGGAATATGACGGCTTAAAAGGTCATGTTGATTTGTATATTCCCGAAATTGGAGCCGTTGTAGATTGGAAAACAACCAAGTTAAAAAACTTAGATTATTTTCCAAGCAAACAACAACGTTGGCAGGTTCAAGTTTATGCGTGGCTTATTCAGAAGGCTGGCAACGCTACGCCAAAAACTGTAACTCTAGTAGCCATTCCACGTGACGGCGATGAACGCCAAATTAAGATACACACAGAGGAATACAACGAGCAAATTGCTTTAGAGGCAATTGCTTGGCTACGTGACGTTCAATCACGTGACACGGCACCCGAACCTGAACGCTACGCGGCACAATTTTGCCAACATTATTGTCCGTATTTTGGCGAGAAGTGTGGTGGCAAGGGAAAAGAATTTACAGGCGAAATTATTGAAGATACAACAGTAATTTCTGCCGTAAAGCGTTATTTGGAACTAGACAGCCAAATAAAAGAATTAACGTCACAAAAAGATGGCGTTAAAGCGGCATTGGAAAACGTTAATGGCGTAACGCCTGATGGCGTCAAAGTATCTTGGAGCCAAATCAATGGGCGCACAAGTGTTGATGAGCAAGAAGTCAAAAAACTCCTAGGTTTTGTTCCGACAAAGCAAGGAGATTCTTCTATGCGATTGACGGTGAAATAATGCCATACACAAACGAAAATCTTTGCGTGGAATGTAATGAACATATAGCGGAAGCACATCAGCCGACTTGTTCCTCATACAACATGGAACGTTTTTTACCGCTAACAGAGCAAGAAGTGCGTGATTTGATTGAAAAACAACTAAGACAACGCGCCTCGGAATCTTGTTATTGGAAAGAAATGTTTGAAGATAAAAACATGACAGAAAGTGCCGAACATTGGAAAGTTATAGAGGCGATTTGGAATGAAGCCGCCGATATAGCACTAGGACTAAGAAAGGTTTAATCATGGCAACATGGGTAAAAATAGATGATGGATTCCCCGACCACCCCAAAATTGTTGGACTATCTGACTTGGCATTTCGTGTTCATATAAGTGGCTTGTGTTACGCAGGTCGTTATTTGACAGACGGATTTGTGCCAATGTCAATAGCAAGCAGGCTGGCTAACGGAGATATGGCGGCGATTGCCGAACTATCAAGCGTTGGTTTATGGCTAGATGACGTTGAAAATAACGGATTTCGTATTCACGATTATTTGGCACATCAAACATCTAAGAGTGAAGTGGAACAAAAGCGGTCTTTAACACGTGAGCGCCAAAAGCGTTATAGAGAACGCCAAAAAACACAAGAAAACACTAACGCGGAATCGGAAGGCGGTGATGACGATTGGGATAACGCGTTAGTTACGTCCTCAGAATACAGAATACAGAATACAGAGGACAGAACACAGAATACAGAGATAAATACTAAAGAACTACCTGCGCCGAGAGTGGCTAGTGCCAAACTTGCCGTAGAAAATATCTCAAACAAACTTGCTGAAGCGAGAGCCAATGGCATTAACGCATGGAATCTATCTCGGCTTGTTGAAGATGAGTGGGATAAGTTACACACCAATAACGATATAGGCGGCTGTATCGCACTAACCGCTTGGTATGTGGCTGAACTACAAACGCGCCAGTTATCAAGTCAAGAAATTGGCAGAATTGGGCAAATGACTAAGAGATTTGGTCGTATAGCCTTATTAGCAATTGATGAAGCGGCGAGCAAAGACTTAACTGATTTGGTTAGTTACGCTTACCGAGTGGCGCAAAACATGTATAAGGAAAAGGCGGCGCAAAATTAATTGCGCAGTTGTTTAATCCGCGCAACAAGGCGCACGGCAGAAAGGCGGCAAAATGGAAAACAATTGTAAAGAAAATCATTGGTATGTTGAAGATGGGCAACTACGCCTAGACACGCCAAACGAACAAGCCACAGACTTGGCAAAGCAAGTAATAAAAACACTTGAAAAACAAATACGGCTACAAATCTATAACGATATTTGCGATTTTAAACCGTTAGAAAACCGCGCAAAGATAATGAAAATAAGTGGTGGCATTGATAACGCTTTACTCGGTGTTCAAGCCATTTGTGCCGATATAGCGTTAGGCAAAACGCATGGCGCAAATTGACCATTTTGAATTCATATCTAAACTGTTACGCGAGATTGAAGAATTACGCATAACAGATACGCCGGCAAATGAGTTGGCGTTTATTTACAAAGAAGGGCATGAAATGGCACTAGACCAAGCACTCAACGCACTAAGAAAGGAACTGTAATGTTAGGGACAAACGAAAATCATTGCCGTAAAGTTAATTGCCGTTGCACACATACTGATGGTTGCGAGCGCGGCTGGATTCACGTCCGTTATTCTGACACAAAAATTGTTACGCGTAACGGCGTGGAAACAAAAGTGGAAACTTGGTATGATGGCGTTCAATTCTGCTCGGTATGTGACCCTGAAAGAGCGCACATACAACGCACATCTGCCAGTAGTGAAGAAATGGCACAACGCCTAAGAGAGCGTTCATCATATAAAAATACAGAAAACTACGAAAAACAAGAGGCGAATAAAACTCGCACTCTGTAAGGAGTAGCAATATGAAACACATCAAAAAAATCAAAGTATCGTTTATAGCAATAATCGGCATGTTTTTATCACTAGCCAGCCCTGCCGAGGCACAGGCGCCTAAAATGTCGCAAATTCAACTGTTACAGAATCTTGCGATGAATAATCCAAAAGATTACGCACGAATTGCGCTTAAAAAATACAACTGGAACAAAAAACAATATGTTTGCCTAGCAAGATTATGGGGCAAAGAATCAGGCTGGAATCATTTAGCCGATAATCCGCACAGCACAGCGTTTGGAATTGCCCAAATGTTAAAAGAGAAGAATAAGCACCCAATGGCTCAAATTAATAACGGATTGCGCTATATTGAGCACCGTTATGGAACCCCTTGTGCCGCGTGGCAACATTGGCAAAGAAGAAACTGGTATTAAAGCCGACTTTTTCGTAAGCGGCAGACCAGTTCCACAAGGCTCCCTAAAATTTATTAACGGACACGCTATTCATGTGCGCGCACAAGATTTAGCGTTATGGCGCGCTGATATTGCCAACAAAGCACGTTCGGCTATCTTTCAAAAAGCACAACAAGGCGTAGAAATTCATTTAACGTTTGTGCTTAAAAAACCAAAAACTGTAACGCGCAATGAGCCATACATACGCCCAGACATAGATAAATTATCGCGCGCTGTGCTTGATGGTTTAACTGGCGTTGCTTATGAAGATGATGAGCAAGTAGTTAAATTAACTGCCGTAAAAGAGTATGGCGATAATGAAGGCGTATGGATTAAATTTACTGATAAAGAAAAGTTACGCCGCAGTTTGGCTAATGCCGAAGCCGTCATAGACGATTATTTCAATACTTATACCGATTAACCCATCTTCATAATCACAAAGGACGGCGCATGACGGATTGGCAAGCATTACGCGATTTAATTCTGACACGTTGCCAACATTACTGTGAAAAATGTGGGTTTGGCTTAACTGAAGATTTTGCTTTACATCATAGAAAGTTGCGCTCGCGTGGCGGAAAAGATACAGCCGATAATTTAGTTGCGTTACATCATAAATGCCACAATCTCGGCACAGATAGTGTTCATCTGAATATAAAAGTTGCCACCGAATTAGGATTAATCGTGCCAAGACACGCAGAGCCGAGTGAATATCCATTAACACTTGCTAACGGCTCTGTTGTTACACTTAGCGCGGAAGGCACTTACGTTTATTTGGAAAGGAAGGAACAATATGGCTGGTGAAGGAATTATTACTGTTACTGGCAATTTAGGCGGCGACTCTGAATTACGTTTAACACCAACTGGGGTAACCGTAACATCATTTAATCTTGCCAACACTCCACGCGTTAAAAAAAATAACGATTGGCAAGATGGCGAAACAATTTGGTTTCGTTGTTTTGTGTGGGGTAAAGACGCAACTGGCGCGGCTAATGAATTGCGTAAAGGAACGCGTGTAATTATTACAGGTCGTTTTAGTGTTGAAAGTTTTACAAACAAAGAAAACGAAATTGTAAAATCGTTACAAATTAATGCGGATTCTTACGGTATTGTTCCGCGTAACGTTGCTGAGCCACAAGTGGCGCACAACGAAAAACCAATTGAGGACCCAGTAGATGACCCTTGGGCAATCTAAGAAAGGCAAAAATGGAATTTAATGATGACGTTTCTGACGAGATAATTGATTCGGTGGCAACTGCCGAGTTTCTTGGAGTTTCAGCCGTTAATTTACGGCAACTGGTTTACCGCAAAATCCTTGTCCCATGTGGCAAGGAAAAACGCCGCTCGCTATTCAAAATGGCTGACGTGGCACAGGTAAAGGCAGCGCGAACTCCGTCCGTCCCTTCGGAGTGACGCGCGCAATGAAAGAGTGCGCTCCCCTGTCCTGAGCGCACTCTTTCTTAAAATTAACGAAAGGCTAAAATGGAAAAAATAGAAACTGTGCTTTTAGATGAATTAAAACTTGATTCAAATAACGCACGTAAGCATAACGAGGCAAACATTGACGCAATTGCTGAATCGTTACGCAAATTTGGGCAACGTAAGCCAATTGTTGTAACAAAAGAAAATGTAGTGATTGCTGGCAACGGAACAGTTGAAGCGGCGCATAAAATAGGCTGGAAAGGCTTAGACGTTGTGCGTGTGCCTGAAAACTGGACAGAAGAACAAATAAAGGCTTATGCGCTCGCTGATAATCGCACGGCTGAAATGGCAACTTGGGATAGCACAATACTGTTAGACCAATTGCGCGAATTAGATTTAGGCGATTGGGATATTAAGGCGCTTGGCTTTGGCAATTTTGAGTTAAACGAAAAAGAAAATTTGCCTGATACTGATTACAAGGACTTAGGCGAACGTTATGAAGTAGTTATTGAGTGCGCAGATGAAAATGAACAAACGGCATTATTGTTACGCCTTTCTGAAGAAGGCTTGAAAGTGCGAGCAATAATCATTTAATAAAGTTGGGTCAGATACCCGACACCTCACTATCGCAAAGTGCGATAAGAGAGAGTGCTGGACAGAACCCTTATGGCAATAAAACCATAAGGGTAATGTTCGGCAAGTAATGAAAGGCAAAAAATGAGTAACATTATTAGGCTTGAAAGTCCGATTATTCGCACACCACGCGTTATGCAATTAGAAGGCTTATTTGACATTGATAGCGAGGCGCGGTCTGTAACGGAAGTTCAAAATAACATTCCCGATTTGAACGAACGCGATTGGAACGTTGGATTAATTGTGGGTCCAAGCGGCGCTGGCAAAACAACAATTGCGAAAGAAAAATTTGGCGATATTTTGAAAAAATCGGAAACACTTGATTGGGATATGGAAAAGGCTGTAATAGACGCGTTTCCAACTGACATGGCTATGCGTGAAGTAACAGAATTACTCTCATCTGTTGGCTTTAGTTCGCCGCCCGCTTGGCTACGCCCATATTACGCACTAAGTAACGGCGAACAGTTTCGGGTATCAATTGCGCGTTTGCTGGCGCAAAAAAATGACATAACAGTTGTTGATGAATTCACTTCCGTTATTGACCGCACAGTTGCCAAAATCGGCTCTGTTGCTATTGCTAGTGCTGTAAGAAAACGTAATCAGAAATTTGTTGCCGTAGGTTGCCACTACGACATTGAAGAATGGTTACAGCCTGATTGGATTTACGAGCCACATATTGGCTCCTTTAGATGGAGGTCACTTAGGCGACGCCCAGAAATTAACCTTGAAATCATTTGGGCAAAGTATGAAGCGTGGCCCATATTCGCACGTCATCACTATTTAGATAAAAACTTGAATAAGACGGCGCACGTTTATGTTGGCTTGATTGATGACCAGCCTGCTTGCGTTAGTGCCATGTTGCCATTACCAAACGCACATATTCGTAACGCTAGAAGATTTAGCCGTAACGTAGTGTTACCTGACTTTCAAGGCATTGGATTAGGCAGAATTTTTCACGAAAGAATCGCAAGTGGCTTAATAGCGCAAGGCTTATCGGTTTATGCGACAGCCAGCCACCCAACGCAAGTTCATCATCTAAACAAGTCGCCAAACTGGGAACTAATTCGCATGCCTAGCCGAGTGGCTAAACAAGGGAAAACATCTTCTCTATCAAGTCGCATGGGAGTGTCTAGGGCGCGCGTTACCACGTCATTTAGATACGTAGGCGCGCCCGATTATGAAGTTGCGAAAGTGTTAGCACCACTTCCGAAAAAATGATTTAATTGGCACTTATTCTATGAATATATGGCGGTGAAAACGTGGAGAAAACAGTAGGCATATTGCTACAAGAGCAACGCGAACTGATAGCGGCACAGTTAGAGGCGCACAGTAGAACGTTCTCTCACGATACAAGTTGCCGTAGAACGTATTCATGGCTGGCAAATACTGGCGAAGATGATTCATGTAACTGCCGTTATTCAGAGTTTATTAACATAGTGAGGACTGGCAATGCCGAAGGGCAAAAGTAAATTAAAACCTGAAACGTTAGAAAAAGAAGCAAAAGTATTAGAGTTAAGGCGCGGCGGATTGCCGTTTGACTTAATTGCTGTTCGTGTTGGCTACGCAAGTGCTAGTGGCGCCTACAACGCGTGGAAACGCGGCTTAGAGCGCATTGTGTATCAAGACGTAGTAGAAACACGCAACATGGAAATTGACCGCTTAGATATTGCTCAGGCGGCAATTTGGGGCGACATTATTAACACAAGTGCCACGCCTGAACAGCGAGCGCGAGCAATATTGACTTACATAAAGATTGCGGAAAGGCGAGCCAAACTACTTGGCTTAGATATGCCTACAAAGGCAGAAATTGAGGTAAATATTTATGAGCGCGACACAATTGACGCCGAAGTTAAAAGACTTGTCGCACTCCTTGATAGCGAGCAGGCGAGTGCGATGGACGCACCAACTGGCGCGCCAAGAGCAATTACCAACGGAGAATAACGATTGGCTTGTATGGCTTTACTTGGCAGGTCGCGGTGCTGGCAAAACAAGAACAGCGGCAGAGTGGCTGGCGTATGAAGCGTCAAGCCGACCTAACACAAGATGGGCAATTGTTGCGCCTACTTATGGCGATGTTAGAGATACGTGCGCAGAAGGCGAATCAGGAATCATTAAGATACTTGAACAATACGGCACGTTACGAGAATACAATCGCACTTTTGGCGAAATATTTTTAACCAATCGGTCACGCATAAAGTTATTTAGCGGCGAAGAACCTGACCGCTTACGCGGACCACAGTTTCACGGCGGTTGGTTTGATGAGTTGGCGGCATTTAAATATCCTGATACGTGGGACCAATATCAATTTGCGTTACGTTTAGGCACACACCCACAAACTGTTGTAACAACAACGCCGCGACCAACTAAGTTAATAAAAGATTTAATAACGCGTGACAAAGTTGTAGTAGTGCGCGGCTCAACATTTGATAACGCCAAGAATCTTGCGCCATCTGCGCTCGCTGAACTTAAATTGCGTTACGAAAACACACGATTAGGCAGACAAGAGTTATATGGCGAAATTCTTGATGATGTTGAAGGCGCATTATGGACACGCCAAATGATTGAAACGGCTCGCGTTCAAAAATCTCCAGCACTTGTGCGTATAGTTGTGGCGATTGACCCTGCCGTGACAAGTAACGCCGATTCAGACGAAACTGGCATAGTAGCGGCTGGCTTAACGGCAGATGGTCATTACTATGTATTGGACGATAAATCTTTTAGAGCCTCGCCTGATACATGGGCGCGCCAAGCCGTAAATCTGTATCACGAATTAAAAGCCGACAAGATAATTGCTGAAACAAATAACGGCGGTGATATGGTAATAAGCGTCATTAAGCAAGTTGATATGGCTGTGCCAGTTCAGAAAGTAACGGCAACACGTGGCAAACAGTTACGCGCCGAGCCAGTTTCTTCATTGTATGAACAAGGCAGAGTTCATCATGTTGGCTATTTTGAGCAACTAGAAACTCAAATGTGCGAATGGACGCCACTTAGTAAAGAATCGCCTGACCGATTAGACGCACTTGTGTGGGCTATAACAGAGTTAAATAGCGGCGGCAATAGTATGATTGCGTTAGCAAGTATGGCATTATTATGTTCTGTTTGTGGCATGCCATCGCCAAAAACGGCAGCAACTTGTATTAAGTGTGGCAATAATTTGAGAGGTTAATGTAATGGGTTTAATAGACCGATTTGCTGAACGAGTAGCAAAAGAGATTACTAAAGCACCTAATCTTCCAGTAGGCGCAGTTTCAATGACAGAGCAACAAATGCGGCAAGCACAAAGCGCCAATACAACTTATGGGCAATCAGACCCTTTGCCACGTAATCCAATTACGCCAACTGTGCCGTTTAGTCCGGGCATGCCAATTGTGCCGGGCGCAATTAATCCGCCAATCGCAGATAGTGGCAGACCAGCGCCACGTCAATACGAATTTCAAGTAGCACAAAACATAAATGTAACTGAAACACGTTTAGTGCCGTTTAAAACATTACGCGCGGCGGCAGACCAAATAGATATATTGCGCCGTTGTATTGAAGTATTAAAATCTAAAATCATTGGCTTAAATTGGGATATTGTTTTGGCAGAAGATAGTGCCGAAAAGATTATTACAGAAATAGGCGGCACTCATGTGCGCGCTATGACAGTTGCGCGTGAAAGATATACTGAAGAAATCTCACGCATGCGCCAATTTTGGGAACAGCCTGATAAAGCAAACGGCTTATTGTTTAACGATTGGTTAAATATTGCGCTAGAAGAAATTCTTGTGCTTGACGCGTGGGCTGTATGGCCTCAAGCAACAGTAGGCGGCGAATTACACGGCTTACAGATACTAGATGGCTCAACTATTAAGCCACTTATTGATGACCGCGGCATGCGCCCTACACCGCCAAATCCTGCCTATCAGCAAATTCTTTTTGGTTTTCCTCGTAGTGAATTTGCCGCGCCAACTGAAGGCGAATCGGCAGATGGCGAATTTACAAGTGATGAACTTTCTTACATGATACGCAATCGCCGTTCAATGTCTGTTTATGGTTATTCGCCAACAGAACGCGCACTCGCAGTTGCCGATATTTATTTACGCCGTCAGCAATGGTTACGTGCCGAATATACAGATGGCGTAACGCCTGAATTGTTAATGGCAACTGACGCCAACTTTGGTAATAATCCTGATTTGTTACGCGCCTATGAAAACATTTTTAATGATGATTTGGCAGGGCAAACACAGCAACGTAAGCGTGTGCGTTTATTGCCAGCAGGCATGACGCCAATTCAATTTGATGGCTACGGCGAAAGATTTAAAGATACGTTAGATGATTATTTAGTAAATAGCATTTGCGGTCACTTTGGAGTTTTGCCATCAGAGATTGGCTTTAATCCAAAAAGCGGCTTAGGCGGCGCAGGTTTCCAACTTGGACAAGCCGAATCTTCAGAAGTTATTGGCGCAATTCCGTTAGCAACATGGATTGCCAAAATGATTTCTAACTTGTCTTACACATATCTTGGCATGCCACGCGAACTTGAATTTAAGTTTATGGAATCAGGACGCCAAGATTTAGAATCAATTGCGCGCACACGTGATTTGGAAATTAAATCAGGCTCACTAACAATTAATGAGGCGCGTTCTCGTTCAGGCTTGCCACTTATTGAGGCGCCTGAAGCCGATATGCCAATTATTTCTGTGGCAACTGGTTCTTATTTCATAACAGAATCAGGCATAAAGCCTTTTGAGGACGCAGTTGGCGGTCTTGGCTTAGAAGGCGAAAATCTTGTAACGCCTGAACTACAAGAAGAAACAGTAGTAACGGAGGACGTTACTAATGGCGAAAAAGCGGCACAAGAGTTGAAGAAGTTTTTGCGATTCTTGAAGCAAGAGCCTGAACGCCAGTTTAATTTCAAAGAAGTGCCAGTTGTGTATGCCGAAGTGTTAAATAAATTCGTATCTGTTAAAGATTACGAAAGCGCACGTTGGTATGCCGAACGCTATTTGGCGTAAGGCGCACAATGAACCGCGCATGGAAGCAACGTAATGGCGCAAAAGTCAGATTAGCGGCACGTAACGCAAAACTGATTAGAAACGCCATTAAAGAATCATTTAATACAAGTGCTGTTGTAGATGATTTTGTTGCCATGAACTTTCAGACTTTAACGCCTGAACAGGCACGTTCATGGGCTAGAACACATGTGCGCACAAATGATGACGCGTTAAGTGCCGCATTACGCCGTGTTTATTTAGAAGGCTACGCACTAGGCGAAGATGTTGGCATGAGTTCAATTGCCAAAGCCAAGATAAGTAAAGCGCCTACATTAGACCAATTACGCCGCGCCACTAACATTAACTGGGCTACATGGCGAGCAGGCAATAAACCAGCGGCATTGTTAGTCAGAAAGCCGCGTGGCTTATCTACGCTTTTGGATAATCGCGGTGTAACAATTCAAGGCATTAATCGCACAACACTTGACCGATTAGGCACAATATTGGCAAGAGCATTAGAAAAGGGTTGGGCGCCATCTAAAATCAAAGATGAAGTGGCAGATTTAATTGATAGCGACAGCGAGCGCGCATTAACGATTGCTCAAACAGAAACTAGCCGCGCCGTTACAACAGCAAGTAGGCAACTTTATGAAGAAAGTGGCGTGGAACTGGTAGAGTGGCTAGTTGCCGACCCTTGTGATATTTGCGAGGAAAACGAAAGTGTGTCGCCTATCCGTATTGGCGAAACATTTCCAAGTGGAGATACGGAACCGCCAGCACACCCAAATTGTGTTTGCGATATTGCGCCGTATGTAGTAGATACACGCGATATAGGCGAGGACGCACTTAGTATGATTTTAGGAGATGAAGATTAATGGCACAGCCACAAGTTGGACATAGCACAACAACAATTGGCACAACTCCAGTAATGTTATTTGAAGCGCCAACTACTTACGGCAAAGTTAGTTTATACATATCAAATGAAGGCGGAAGTAAAGCGTATTTAGGTGACGCAACTGTAACTGTCACAGGAGATTTAGAAGGTTACAACTTAAATAACGGAACAGTATTAGGTATGGAACTTAATGGCGGCGAACAAATTTGGTGTGTAAGTGCCTCATCTTCAAAACTTTGCCTACTTTGGACACTCTAATGCCGTATCACATTGGCAAAAAAGGCTCACATGATTGCGCTGGATATCCTGTTGTCAATAATGAAACTGGCAAAGTAATGGGTTGCCACAACACCGAACAAGACGCAAAAGACCAGTTAGCGGCACTTTACATACACGTAGAGGACGCCAAAAAAGCCGAAGAACCTGATTACGAAAACATTAATACAGGCGGCGGCGATTCTGAGCCGTCTGATAAAGATTTGTATAACAGAATCAAGCGTGAAGCCAAAGAAAAGTTTGACGTGTATCCGTCTGCCGTTGCTAACGCTTGGGTTGTCAGAGAATACAAGAAACGCGGCGGCGGTTATCGCAAAAAAGAGAGTGGCAAAATGATTACAAAAGCAGATGGATTTACACCGCCTAAAACAGTTCAACAAAACGCCGCGCGTGGGTTAGAATTACGCCGCGAATTTGGCAGAGGCGGCACAGAAGTTGGCGTGGCGCGAGCAAGAGATTTGTCTAACGGCAAGTCTTTACCGTTAGAAACCATCAATCGTATGGTAAGTTATTTCGCACGACATGAAGTGGATAAAAAAGGAGAAAACTGGGGAAACGCCTCAAATCCATCTAAAGGCTACATAGCGTGGCTGTTATGGGGCGGTGACGCAGGCAAAGCGTGGGCAAACAGTATCGCCGAACGAGAAAAGAAAAAGGAAAAATCTATGGCACTTGATATAACTAGCGCGTTTGCTCAAATCATTAAGCAAGAAAAATTGGAAGATGGCACATTATTGGTTTATGGCAAAGCAACAGATGATTCGGTTGATATTGACCAACAAATTTGTGACGCGTCATGGTTAGAAAAAGCCATGCCTGAATGGTTCAAAACAGGCGGCAACATTAGAGAACAACACAGCAATATTGCGGCTGGCGTTGCCAAAGAATTAAACAGCACAAATGACGGACATTATATTTCGGCACTTGTTGTGGACCCAGTTAGCGTTAAGAAAGTTGAAACTGGCGTATTGAAAGGTTTCTCCATTGGTATTCGCGCGCCACGAATTGTGCGCGATAACAAAGCGGCAAATGGCAGAATCATTGATGGACAAATTGTTGAGGTTTCGCTAGTAGATAGACCAGCGAATCCAAACGCCAAACTTATGTTGGCAAAGTCAGATGATGGCAAAGAATTAGTTCAAGTAGAAGAACTAATTGAAACCATTGATGAAACCGTAAAAGGAGAAAAAATGGAACACGAAGATGAAAAAGCGGTTTCAGAGAAGCCGTCTAAAGAAGAAATGCTAAAGCAATACGAAGATGCCAAAAAGAAATACATGATGGCTAAAGAAGCACTTGATGAGTGCAAGTCAATGTGTAAAGAGGCTGGCATTGAAATTGAAATTGACGAAGATGAAGAAGATGAAGTTGAGGAAAAACGCCAATATGGCGAAACTGCCGAGGAAGAAACTGAAGAAGGCAGCAAACCAACTGCGGCTGAAGAAGAAGTTGAAGAAGCCGAAGGCAAGAAGCCTGTTCCTCACAAATCTGCCGATACAGAAAAATGTTTAGAGTGTGGCTGTAACTTAGTAGGCAATTCACACGGCAAAACAACTGTTGAAGTAACAGGCGGAGTTCCAAATAACGAAACTGCCAACGTTTCAACAGCAACAATGATTTCACCTACACAAACTCCAAAAAGCACAATCGTGCCGCCAGCAACAATTGAAGAAATTGGCACAGTAATTGGCGATGAAGGAGATGTGTTTGATGATGAAGAAGATTCTGCTTTCAATGATAAGGCAATTGCCGCTATCATTAAGAAAGCCGTAAAGAGTGCTACTGAATCCGTAACTAATGAGATTAGTTCCTACAAAGAGGAGATTAATAAGTTACAAGATGAATTAGCAACGGCTAAGAATAAAGCAGTAGCAGGTGGTCCAAAGCGCACAGCACTTAAAGCCGATGTAGAAACTTATAGCGAGTTTCTTGTAAAGGCTGTTGAGTATCGCGCCAAAGCCGCCAACACCAGCGACAAGAAATTGGCGCAAGGATACAAGGAATTGGCTCAAGATTTTGAAGCCAAAGCCTTAGCAATTAAACCAACCGATAAGTAAAACTCTTTACGAAAGGAAAGAAATGGCTCTCAACGCCCCAAAGGCTTCTGAACTATTTTCTGACGCAGGTTCCGCAAAAGACGCGGCACTACGTCAAGAAGAATATTCAGCAGAACTTAACAAGTCCATGGGCAATGCCGTTACCGACCCATCTGCCATTATGGCAATCAAGTCAGGCAACGCCACATTTGGACAAGCAAGCGGCAACGCAGTTGCTGTTCTTGAAAACGCAGTAGCAAACAAGTCATTAACACCTGACGCAGTTTCTGCGCTCAACAACGCACTTGCTTCACAACGCCTTGCTATGCAAGATATTCAGAAAGACATTACTCTCACAAGCCCACTAAGCACTTCTTTTGCGGCTTTTGACCTAGAAGCACCTTCCAAGTTGCTTACACCACGTCCAACACCTCTACGTAACAAAATGCCTCGTAAGAAGGGTGTTGGCACAAGCCACCGCGTAAAGCGCATTACTGGTTACACAGGTACTGGCACAGGTGGAATTGGAAATACATGGCCGGGAATTACTGAAAGCACAACAACTGCTTTTGGTTCAATCAACTACGAGCGTGGACCAAAGATTTCTTACGCCGCAGATGACCTAGTGTTGCCATACAACTCTTACTCACTATCTGACAGCGTTTCATTTGACGCAAACTTCTCTGGTCTTGGTTACCAAGATTTGCGCCAACTATCAAGCACAAGCACTCTCTACGCAACAATGTTGATGGAAGAGCGCATGATGTTGATGGCTCGCGGAACTGCTTCAGGATATTCAGGCGCACTTTCAGCGCCAACATTTACATTGGCTTCACCAGTTGCTTCAGGTTCTCAGACAGCACTTGCCGCAACTACTTACTATGTAAATGTAACCGCAGACGCAGGTATTTCAGGCGCAGGTTTCGGTGAATCTATTCTCGGAACTGAAGCCTCAACCGCTGTTGCTTCAGGCGATGTTCTAACAGTTACTGTTGGAACTGCCGTAGCAGGCGCACTTGGCTACAACATTTATGTTGGAACTGCTACTGGCGCGGCAAATCTAAAGTATCAGGGAACCCTAAAGGGAACTGGCACTTTCACAATTCAAGGTGCTGGCGCTTCTGGTCTAACTGGAAACAACGCCGCATTTACAACAACTGGCGCTGCCGCTACACGTGCTTCTGCTGATACTTCCGCTTACGCAACTGGATATGATGGAATTCTTCCAACTGTTCTTGGCGCAAATAGCGGATACAACAACGCAATCAACAGCACATTTAGCACAAGCAACCCAGGAAATGAATATCAGGTCGTATTTAGCCGTCTATATGACGCAGTTAAGGCTGACCCTGATGAAATTTTCCTAAACGGCGCAGACCGCAAGCAACTCTCAGACGCAATCAAGAACGGCTCAACTGCTAACTATCGTATTAATCTCTCTCAGACAGAGGTTGGCGATTATGTTGGCGGCGCTGTAATTGGTGCGCTTAACAACGAAATTACTGGAAAGATGGTGCCACTAACGGTTCACCCATGGTTGCCACAAGGCGTATCACCAGTTGTTTCTTACACTTTGCCAATTCCTGATACAGAGGTTTCTGATGTTTGGTCAAACTTCTTGGTTCAGGATTACATGGGAATCCAATGGCCTGTAACTCAGTTTGCTTATGAGTTCAGCACATACTTCCGTGGAACCTTCTTCTGCACCGCTCCAGCATGGAACGGCGCAGTTTCAGGAATCGTTGGCGCGTAGTTAATTGACGAGGTGTGGCGTTGAAGGCGCGCCACACTTAGTTAAAGAGAGAAGGGGAAAATGGCACGATTAATAGCACCCGATGGCGGCGTTCGTGGCGTTGATGTTAGAACGGAACGGCGAACTTACAAATATAACCCTGATAAAAAAGGCGTTATTAATGTAGAGAATCCAAAACACGCGGCTCAAATGAAAGCAGAAGGCTTTTTTGAGGCTTCGTTAATGGGTCCAGCCACTAATGGCGAGAATCTTGGCTTTACATGCTCAGAGTGCGGTTTTGGTTCATGGTTTATTAAGTGTGGTCGTTGCGGTCATGTAAATGAACGCATTATGAAAGATGGTGACTAATGGCTACTGGCATTTCAAGTATCACGCCATTTACAGAAAATCCTTATCTGACAATTGCTGAATACAAAAACGCACCAACTTCGATTGATGTAGATAATTTAGTTGTTGGCGGAAACTCAACGGCGCAAGACGCTGAATTGGCTCGCGTTATATTAAGAGCAAGTTCTTTTCTTGACGAATACTTGAATCAAAATTTGTGCGCGCAAACTTATACAGAAACGCAACGCACACGTTTTACGCCTAACGGATTCATTGCGTTACACCCTAATAACAGCCCAATAATTTCATTACAAAGTTTTGAATATGGCGCAGACCCAAATAATCTTGTAACACTATCTGATTGCTCGGTTTCATGGTTTGAAAATCAACAAGTTATTATTCCGATTAGCCAACTATCATTAACATATTCTTCACAGGGACCACTTTCGTTTGGCGGCGCTGGCAGTAACGCCTATCCCATTTTTACAAAATACAATTACACGGCAGGCTATGTAAATAACGCAATAGCAACAGCAACAGCCGCCGCAACAAGCATGACAGTTCAAGACGCTAGTGGAATTACAGCAGGCGGCAAATATCGCATTTATGATGGCGCAAATTCTGAAACAGTAACAGTTGCCAGCAATTACACATACGGCTCAACAACTGTGCCGCTTACTTCAGCACTACTTTACACTCACGCGTCAGGCGTAACTTTTGGTAATTTGCCAAACGCAATTAAAGAAGCCACTATTTTGGTAACAACGGCATTTTTGCGTGTTCGTGGCGATTCTTCTATGACTATGAGTATTACCACTTTCCCACAAGCCAACGTAGGCGGCGACCAACGTTATGGCACAGATATAAAAATGGCGCTAGATATGGTTAATCTTTACCGAAGGATACGTTAATGGCAGGTCGCGTTGGCGTTCGGCAAACGTTATACAACTTTTTACTTACTCCGCCGATAGCAAATCTTAATCAGGTTTTTACGTCTTTTCCAAAACGTATAAATTTTCAAGTAGGCGCGTCAGCAGGGCAAATGTCTAGGGCGGCGGCTGTAATTTTTATTCAATCTGAAAATGAAACACGCTTGGCAATTGGCGGCGCCACTAACGGTTGGAAACGCGTTGATTACGGCATTGTGCTACAAATTTACCAACACTCTCTACACCGAAATGCCGAAAATGTTATGGCAGACTTTGATACACTTATTGATAATATTAAGACTAGACTACGTTCCGACCACAACTTTGGTGATACAACAGGCACTTTAGTGTGGCAAGGCGCAGAGCCTATTATTAATGCCTCATACGGTGAGCCAGCAACTAATGAGGAAGGCGCTACGGAGTTATTTGCTGAATTACAGTTTGACGTTACAGAAATGATTCAAGCATAGGAGCACAAATGAAATACAAATACATTGGAACAGATGAACGCGTGATTCCATCGCTTGGAATTATTGTCAAATCAGGCGAAGAATTTGACGCGCCTGAAGGTTTTAGCGCGGCTGATGTTACTGCGGCAAGCGGAACAAAAACAGAAACAAAACCAGTAGCACAACCAGCGTCTGTAACAGACAAGAAAGTAGGAGAGTGAATAAATGGCAGTCCAAAGTTCCGTTCGTTCCTATGTGGGTATCGCCAAAGAAGCCACAAAAGGAACAGCAGTAGCGGCAACAGATTTTATTCCTGTTGCTAAAGATTCATTAAAAACAGAAAACGTAATTGACGCGCTTTACGATACAGGCTTGCGCGGTTCTAATGTTGTTAATTACAACTACATTCCGGGTCGCACACGCTCAACGTTTGACTTTGGCGGCGCAGTATTTGCTGACACTATCGGCTATGCGCTCGCAGGAGTTATGGGTTCGGTAGCCACAACAGGCGCCTCAGCACCATATACGCACACAATTTCGCTAAAGAATTCTGCCGCAGTAGCCGCAGATGACCAACCAATTTCTTACACATTAACCGATTTTTATGCGGCAAACGTAAGACAATACCCAGGTTGCCAATTTAGCGATTTTTCATTGAAATTTAATGCCGATGGCATGTTGGAGTTTGACGCTAAATCAACTGGTTGGGAAAGTGCCACAACAAGCGCACCAACTCCAACTTGGAGCACAGTATTGCCTACTCCTGTTTGGCAAGGAACTGTTTCTATTGGCGGTTCATCAGTATCTAATGCCATTGAAGGCAGTATTGAAATGAAGCGTGGCGTAACTCCAATTTATGGAATTTCGCAAACACAAGACCCATATCAGGTTTATCTTGGGCCACTAGAAGTAACTGGCTCATTTAAATTTATTATGGAAAACGATACAGAATTAACACGCTTCCTAAATAACACACAGCCAGCCATTGTTCTTAACTGGGCATACGGCGCAGGCGCAACAGCAGTTCAAATTCAAGCAACAATTACTAAAGGCGCTTACACAGCGGCAGTAGTAGAACGTGGCGATGATTTTGTTTCTGTATCTGTAACACTCAACGGACAAGGCAATACAACAGACGCTGGTTCAACTGGCGGCTTTGCGCCAATTAAATGGGTGCTACAAAACGCAAAGGCTTCAGGAACTTACGCATAGTTTCTGAACAAGTGTGCTAGAGAGTTGGTTGAGCAGTCGCCTTCCCTGTTCCCACTCTCTAGCACCTCTAAATTAAAAAACTGGAAGGCAAATACCTCTAATGGAAGGAAACAAAATGGCAAGCAAGAAAATTAAACTACCAAAAAGTGGAGCAGAAGTTGTTCTACGTGACCCAAATGATTTACGCGTAAAAGACCGCAAAAAGATTTATGCCGCGGCTTCTAAGGAAGATGAAGGCATTATGCAAGCGTTATCTTTTACAGATGGCTTAATTGCCGTTTTAATTGAATCTTGGACTTTAGACTTAATTTTGCCTTCTGTTCGTATTTCTACACTTGAAGAATTAGAGATGGCAGATTATGACTTTTTGGTAGAACAAACCAAAGACGCACAAGAAGTTCTATTTCCTAAATTAGCCAAGACCGAAGAAACCGAAAAGGACGCCGATAGCCCTTTCGGAAACTCCAAAGATTAAAATGGATACTTGAAGGCGGCGAACGCCATGAAGCCTTTACGTATCCCGATGAAGAATGGTTTTATTATCTTTGCGCCAAAGAATTTGGCTGGACGCCTACTGAAGTAGATGAACAGCCAGCAAATTTGGTTGAATGGGTAATTGGTATCTCAACAATAGTAAAGCAGGTGGAAAATGATTACAACAAACCTTAAATTGGTTCGTGAATCATTACAGAAAGCCGAGCAGAGCATTGGTTCAGGCGCAGAAGCGTTAGCAAGCGAAGCAATGACTATTTTGATTCAATTATCCAAAAACGAAATACAAGGCAGGCGTGGCAAAACAGATGGCGTTTGGGATAAAGCAACTGCTGGACAACCGCCAATGAACAGAACAGGAAATTTACGGCGTTCTATAACAGGTCAAAAACGTAAAGTTGGTTTTGGTCAATATCAAGTTATAGTTGGTCCCACGATTGAATATGGTCGTGCCGTAGAATTAGGCGGTGCGTATGCGCCACGCTCTTGGAAAGGAACATCAGCCATGAAAGGTTTCCCATACATGGCTCCTGCTTACATTAAATTTAAGCCAATGTTGCCTGCTCTTGTTCGCAAACATTTATCTGTTGGCGGTAAATAATGGCTAATTTTCTTCCACCAGCAATTATTGAAATTAAAGCCCTTGCCGATAAAGCCATTTCTGAGTTAAAAGAAGTTAATAAAGAATTAGAAAAAATGGAAGGCGCAGGCGGTAAAGCAAGTGCTGGAATTGGCAATATGGAAAAGGCTTCTAAATTAGCCACAGGCGCTTTACTTGGGCTAGGTGCGGCATTTGCTGGTTTTGCTGCTATTGGCGTTAAAGAGGCGATGGAAGCAGAAACAGCATTAAATAAACTTGGCGCAACAATGAGTGCTGTTGGCGTTAATACTGCCGCCAATAGAGAACAGATTAAAACATTAACGGATAGTTATGTAGATTTAGGATTTTCAGGAGATTCTGCCGCACTTGGTTTTGAAAACTTGTTACGAGTTACTGGCGATATTGATGAATCACAAAAACTATTAGCCCTATCGGCTGACTTGGCGCGCACTAAAAATATTGGTTTAACAGAAGCGGCTGGAATCTTGGCTAAGGCAAGTCAAGGAAACGCCAAAGCGTTCAAGGAAATGGGAATTACTTTAGACACTACTTTGCCTAAATCTGAAGCCGTTGCCAAAGCAATGGACGAGTTAAATGGCAAAATTGGAACACAGGCAGAAAACGCCACAAAAACATTTGCTGTTCAATTACAGATTGTTAAAGAACGTTTTAACGATACTGCGGAATCTTTAGGCGCGGCTTTATTGCCACTAATTAAAGAAACTTTGGACAAAATCAATGAAGGCGTTGAGTTTATTAAGAAGCACTCTGAAGCATTTAAAATTCTTGGTGGAATTATCATAACAGTAGGCGTGGCTTTAGCGTCATATAACGCCGCAGTTAAAATTCAAATGGCACTAACAAAAGCGTGGAGCATTATTACTGGCATACAAGTCGCAGTGACTAAATTATTAACAGGTCAGCAATTAGCACTTAATGGAGCAATGAAACTTAATCCAATTGGTCTTGTAGTGAGTGCCGCCATGTTACTTGTTGGCGCATTTGTAATGTTATGGAATAAATCAGAAACTTTCCGTAAAGGCGTTATTCAAGTTGGAAAAGTTGCGCTTACGGCATTTGCTTCAATTATTCCAACTTTAGGCGATGTAGCAGAAGCAATTTTAAAATTTGTTTTAACGCCATTAAAAACAATGCTTACAGTATTGTCCAAATTGCCCGGTGTTGGTAAATTTGCCAAAGCAGGCTTAGATATTTTAAATAAAGGTTTAGATGGCGTATCAGATTTTGCCGATAAGGCTGCCGCTAAAGCCAAATCGTTAGCGGCTAATCTTGATAAGTTAAACAAGCCAATTAAAATTGGTGGCGGTAAAGGTTTAGAAATACCAGAATTAGAAAATACTGGAAAAGGCGCCAAAGGAAAAGGCGGTCTTACTGCTGAAGAAAAAAAGGCGATAAAAGAAAAAAACGACCAAATTAAAAAAGCAACTGAAGAAGCAGACGAAATTCTTGGCAAGATGAACAAGATTTATGCCGACCAAGCCAAAGATTTGGCTAAAGTTGCCGCTAAACGTGACGCAGAAATTGAAGAAGCATACATGCGCCACAATGACACAGTTGTTAAATTACAAGACCAATACAACGAGCGCATGTCAAAGGCGCAAGAAACATATAACGAAAAAGTTGCTGACGCTAATGCCGCATATTACAAAGCAGAAATAGCCGCGCGTAGTGCTTATGCCAAAACTATCGCAGATATTGAATCTGATTACGCGAGCAAAACAATGGATATTCAAGCAGATTATCAAAAACAAATTAGCGACCTTCAAGGAAATGCCGCCAACGCAAGAATAGAAGCACAAAAATCTGCCGCCGAAAAAGAAAAATCTATTATGCAACAATCCATAGATAGATTACGTAACGCTTTTGCTAGCGGTTTAAAGTTTGACCTTAAAGTTGGTTTTGAAAAAGGTGGCGTTGAAGGCATTATTGATGATTTTAAAAAGAAGTTACAAGCCGCTAAACAGTTACAAGAAAATGCCGCCAAACTTGCTGGCGCAGGTTACTCACAAACATTTATTGAACAAATAGTTGCCAATGGTCCCGAAATGGGTAATCAGATGGCAGAAGCGTTACTAAAAGCAAATCCTGAAACGCAAGCCGAATTAAAACAATTATTTTTAGATTCTGAAAATGTATCTGAAAATGGTTTAAATTCATTGGCAGAAACAATGAACGCTGGCGGAAATCTTGCCACAAAACAATTACGTGACGCATATAAGCAAGTTGCCGTTGATTTAAAAGACGCGTTACAAAAAATTGATTCCGATTTACAACGAGGCTTAACAGAAGCAAATCAATCGTATATGCGCCGCATGCAAGAAGCGGCGGAAGAACGCATGCGCCGAATGGCTGAAGCGCAAGAAAAACTTAACGAGGCTCTAAAAGAAGCGCAAGACCGCTTAAACGAGGCTTTGGCTGAGGCTGATAAAAACTTAAAAGACGCACAAGGTGACGCCAAAAAAACGCTTGATGAAGGCTTGGCAGACGCCGCTAAAACGTTGGCTGAAAGATTAGAAGAAACACAAAAGAATTATGAAACAGCCGTTACGGAAATTTTGGAATCTACAAAAGAAAAAATTGCCGAGTTAAAGATTAAACTTGTTGAAGTGGCAAATCTTCTTGTTGAATTAGGCGCTCGCCAAGCCGCCGCTAACGCTATGGCGGCAAGTATTGCGGCACAAGAAGCGGCAAACGCGGCAGCGGCAGCGGCTCTTGCTAATGGAAGTAGTGGAACTCAAGGTTCAACTACTGGCAACACAAATACAAATACAAACATTAACGTTACAAATAATGTTTCGGGCAGTTTAGATGTGGACGCCATGAACAACTCATTGCTTGGCGTTATTCGTTACGGATTAGCGATTAGAGCAAAATAATGCCAATAACAACTCTTTATCAATTTTCATTTGACGGACAAACATTTGGCGGCGCTGGTTCTCCTTATCAGATACAGAGCGTAGATGGGCTTGAAAGTTTGCCTGCCATTCGTAATCAAGATGATATTCGCGGCTATCAAGATGGTATGTTTTCAGGGCGTGACTTTCTTGGCGGTCGCACAATTTCAATTACATTTTTAACTTTAGGCGCAGGCGCATATAGCGCGCAAGAAAACTACAACATTATTCAACAAGCGTTATTGCCACAAACAACAGGCACTACGCCTTTATATTTTAGATTATCTTCGGCTGGCGGAGAACAGTTTGTAAATGCTCGCGTTCGTGCTTTACGCACAAATATTGACCCTAACTACACTTATGGTTATATAGTTTCGCAAGTGGAGTTTTTTTGCCCTAATCCATATTATTTTGATTCAACTCAACAAACGGCAACTCTTAACGTATCTGCCGCACCGGGCAGAACCTACAATCGCACTTACAATTTAACTTACGGCTATGGCTCGCTTTCCACCACAACTTCTGTAACAAATAGCGGTTGGGCTACGGCATATCCAACAATTACGATTACTGGACCTTTATTTAACACAATTGTTGGAAACGTTACAACAAATCAATATTTATATTTTTCAGGCACTTTGGTGGATACAGACACTCTTGTAATTGATTTATACAACAAAACCATTACACTTAACGGCAATCCTGCGCGAAATTTATTGGTCGGTAACTCGGAGTGGTTTGATTTGCCACCTGGCACTTCCCAGTATTATTTGACAGGCTCGTTGTCGGTTGCTGGCACAACTTCTTGTAGTGTTACTTGGTATAACGCGTATATTTAGGAGAAAAAATGGCATTAAGAACACCGCCTAGTTGGTTACAAAACGGCTCACACCCTGCCGAAAATGACCGCTTAACTATGCAAGGCATTATTGCCACTTCAGGTATTTTTACAACTGGTTCTTTAGCCGT
>Ga0129336_10000274_pt1 | contig 28995 bp, 40 predicted proteins | sample CPB6_02_DNA_FD_96878 | JGI IMG/M metagenome (GOLD analysis project Ga0129336, IMG submission 96878) | Freshwater to marine salinity gradient microbial communities from Chesapeake Bay, USA - CPBay_Sum_0.6_0.2_DNA | ecosystem: Environmental > Aquatic > Marine > Coastal | place: USA: Chesapeake...
GGACGACCCGCCTACCGCAATCGCGGTGCCTCCCCATGTGGTGGAGACGGAGAACGTGTTCGCACTCAACCACTTCACGACGTACCAAGTTCCGCTGGTCAGGCCACTGATCCCCGACGTGGTCGGCTTGACCCAGTCGCCCGTCTGCAGCCCATGCCCCGTCAGCGTCAGCGTCGTGCCGGAGGCGGAGACGGAGACTGGCAGGGGCACCGTCCCCGTCAGCGTACCGCCACTGGTAGTGACTGCCCCCGTGGTGTTCGACGTGATCAGCCCATACCCCTTGCGGAAGCAGTACTCATCCGTGCCGTACCGAGTACGGCTCAGGTAGATGTAGCCGCCCGCGAACGCATTGGTCTCCAGCGTGTCCGCCACCACCGCGACACCGCCCGCGATGGAGGTCACCTTGATGTCTTGGCCAGGGGAGGCCAGTGCCATCCCCGGCTCGGCCACGAACCCCTCGTAGTCTCGGATGCCCCATGGGCGGGCGTTGCTCTGGCCCCAGACGACGATTGCGTAGTCGTACTGGTTGGAAAGCTGACTAGCGAGGGAGGCCATGGATCAGAACTTCGAGATGTAGAGGTGCGGCGGGAACAGCGTGGCCGAGTTGTAGGGGATCAGCTTCGCCGTCACTACGCCTGCCGGGCCGTTGAAGAACGCACTGGGGGCTTCGACGTACGCCGCGATGTACCGCTTCTTCAGGCTGCTCACCTCAGGTGACAGCGTGATGTAGATGATGTCCCCTGCGTCCTTGCCGTAGCTGGTAACCAGCAACGTGTGGCTGGAGCATAGGTCCACCCTGTTGGTGGTCATGGCGGAGTCGTCCGCCGCCGCCAACCCGAACTGGATGGCGCACGCCCCCGACCATGCGGTTGTCGTGCGAACCTCCAGTACCAACGGCTCTCCCGAGCCGATCTCGTCGCGTTCCCCGAGGCGGTCTAGGACATTCGGGAAGTACACGCGCCCCGCTGCAGCCGGGTTGCTGCTGGTCATGGTGACCGAACCAAAGTTGAGTAGCTCGTCGTAGATCATGGTCAGGACACCTTGATGCCAGAAGCGTACACCTTGCCCGCTCGCGCCTGCAGAGCCATGGACAGAGGTAGCAGGTGCGCCGTGATCGCCCCCGCCGAATAGTTGGTGGTCCCACTGCGGGTAGTCACCGCCACCCCGATGTAGTAGTTGCGCTGCGACGAGGGGATCGGCGGAAGCGCAATCAGGTGTTGCGCTCCTGCCGTACACTCCGCCGCCGCGTACGTCCGACTCCCTCCGATGACCGTGTTCGAGAGCATGGTCCCGGCAGCGTCCATCGTGAAGGAGTACTGGAACGTCAGGTTGCCGCCGCCACCCGATAGGGTGGCGGTCCAGTCTACGACAAGGCACATCGGCTCGCCGTTCGACACCGATGCCCCTTGCAAGGTGGACAGTTGGATCGTGTTGGCCGTGCCGAGAGCGGGGCCGATGGACTGTGACACCCCAGGGGTCGTCGCAAGAGCCGTCATCGGCATTGCTTCGCAGAGCTTCAGTGCGTTGTCGTAGATCATGGCTGTCCTCAGGTGACGGTGATGCCCGTGGCGTGGTACTTCAACCCGTGCGCGTCCTTGACGACACGCGAAGTCCACTCCGCATTGGTCGGGCTACCCGATGCGATGAACACCATGTGCAAGTTCGGCTGCAGCGGCAAATGGGTGTTCGACAACCCAGGCAGCACGGGCGTGGGCTGCGCGATCAACTGGATTTGCGCCCCGACTTGCATATGCAGTTGACTGATTGCCCCCGTCGAGGCCAACACCTGCGGCACAGGCAGCAACTGGAACGACCCCGAACCCGCCGACGTGGTCGTGACCGACGTGCCTGCGAGAGCCAGAGCCAGCGACGAAGCCACGCGGAAGGTGTTTTCGTCTACCCGGATCACGACGTAAGTGATCGCAGTGAGGTTCCCCGGCAGCGTGGCCGAGTTTGCGAAAGCGGTAACCAAGTGCCCGGTATGCAGCCCGTGCGCGGTCTTGGTGAACGTCGTCACACCTGCGGCGTACGCCGAAGTGAAGTTCAGGCCCGTCGTAGTGCTGGCATGGTTCGTCCACGTCGGAGTGACGACGGTGGGGTCGGCGGATGCGACCAGCCGCATCTCCACCGACGATCCAGCAGTCGCCATCGCCGTGGTCACGGTCGTCACTACGCGCAACGGCTCCCCGATACCGAAGTCGGGGGCCTGATTCGCGACCGCCAAGTACGCGGTGGACGCACGGCTGGTGCCGACCGCCGTGCCGCCCGTGTCCAGGATCAGTTTGTCATCGGTGATCATGCTTCACCTCCTCAGGAGACCACAGTCTCGGTGTTGGTGATGGCATCGCAACGGCGGATCGGCACGCCCAGGAAGGTCGTGTACGCCGTGGGAGTGCCGAACTGGGTAAGACCTTGCTGGACGGCAAGGACGTTCTGGCTCTTCTCCATCGCCATGATGGACAAGCCGCTGTGGACGGTGCGGTTGCAGTAGAACGCCGCACGACCCATCGCCATGTTCGGGATGCGGTAGAGCGCACGGGTCATCAGCTTGATCACCGCCGTCGTGTCCGTCAGTTCCTGCGTGCCCGTCAGCCCCAGAAGGTCGCTGACATCGACGTTCGCGATGCGGACAACGTACCGCCAGTCCTTGACGACGAGACCGCACTTCCACTGGTAGCGAGTGACCAGGGCTTGCATACGGTTCGTGCTCGAAGCCGCGCCCGACGTGCTCGACTCGGTGTAGACGGTCTGCTCGCCGAGGTCTTCCGCGAGCAGGCCCGCTTGCGAACCCTTCGGGAAGATGTTGTAGACGGTCTGATCACCCCAGACGACGAGGTAGATCGAGGTCAGGTCTGCGCCCGAACCGCCCGCCGACAGGATGTTTTGGGCGTTGCCCGCCGACAGCGACGAGTACCGCTTGGCCAAGCCAAGGTACGTCTTCGGGTCGGTCGCCGGGTCACCATAGAACATGGTGGTGGCTTGGGTCTGGTTCATCGCCTCCAGGAACGCCGAGTCTTCCGACAGACGGAAGGCAGCGGTGTTGCCGTTCAGCATCGCGAGATCCTTGTCCACCTCGCTACGGGCTTCGAGCATCGCGCACGCCTCATCGACCTGAGCGGTCTTCGAGGAACTCGACGGGATACCCTGGTTCAACGAACGCCAGTAGACGGTCGGCAGGCCCGTGCGGATCGTGACGCGCTCGCCCGTGGGGAGGTTGCCCGGCTTCCACACGCCATCCATGAGGATTTCGTTGGTCTGAGACAGGAGTTCGGCAACGGTCGGCACGGTGCCGTCCGGGTCGAGACGCTTGGCCCAGTCAGCAAGCGTCAGATTGGTCGTGGAGAGAACAGCCATTTGTTACCTCGTCACGCTTCTTTCGCGTGCTTTGGGTACATCCGAGCCGCCATCGAGTGGAAGTCCTGCGCCGGAGCCGCACCTCGCGAATCCGTAACTACGCTGGTTCCCTTCGTCAGCAGCTTGTCTTCGCTAATGGCTCGGCCCGCTTTCGCCAGGAAGGCGATCACATCGCGGTTGTTGCCGAGGCCAGAGTTTTCCAGAAGCGTACGAAGCCCATCAGTGCCGAACGCCGCAATCGCCTTGTTCGCGTAGCGGACCGACTCCTCCAGCTTGACACCGCCAATCTCCGGGTCGGCCTTGGTTTCTTCGACCCACTTCGTGTGGACCTCTTGAACCATGGCTTGTTGCCGGGCGGCTACCGTCTCGCCGAGCTTCTCGTACATCTTCTGCGCCGCATCCTTTTGGATGCCCAGTTCCTTGGCGGTGTCTGTGTACACCTTGAGAGTCTCGGCATCGTAGGCGTGGCCTTCCGGTGCCTGGATCTCGTAGGACTCCTCGGTCTGCTTGGTTTCGGATTTCTCCGGGGACGCAGGCGGGGTGTCCGTAGGGGGCTGGGTGGGTGCGGGGGTGGAGAGCAGCGTGCCCCCCGTAGCGTTGACCACTTCCTTAGGGGTTTCCGTGGTAGGCGCAGTCTCAGTCATTTTGCGGTTCCTGGTCCCGCTGCTCCTTGAGCATCGGGGCGTAGAGTTCGGGGCAGTGCGTGTGGATCAGCCCGAGTACCCGCAGCCCGTAGTTCCGAGTACCCTCTGCGAAAGCCATCAGCAGAGAGTTCGTGTTGAACGACGTGCGGAAGACACCCGCCTCCTCCAGAAGCCGCCACACAATGCGGCGGCCCCGCTTGCTGCCCATCAACCAAAGAAGGTCCGACACTTCGAGGGCGGTGAGTTGCCGCGCACGCTCGCTTTGAGCGGTCGTCGCGTCAACCTCCGGCTCGAAAGGGTCGTGAACCATGCCAGGAATGGTGCCTTACCCCTAGCCGTACGTCAAGGGCTGGTAGACACCGGGTGGACTTTGTCCGCCGGGAGGCCCACCCGCTGGGTCGGCGGCCCGCGCCGGATCTGCACGCCTGCGTAGGCCAACGCCGCCGAGCCGAGGGCGAGGCCAAGCTCCTCCCACCACGCGCCGCTGCCCTTGGACAGGATCGCCTCGCGCAGCGCGGCGTACTGGGCCTCCGTAACCTGCCCGTTGCGCAGCATCTGGTCGATTACCTCTAGGGCATTCGCCTGCTGCTCCGGGGAAAGCAGGCCGCAGCCCGCACAAAGGAGCACGACGGCTCCAAGAAGTAGGTACTTCATCGCTGCACCTTACTCTCAACCACTCCCAACCGCTTGTCTAATAGCTCCACGTCCTTTACCAACCCCGCCAGCGTGGCGGCGTGCTCTCGCCCAAGGGCTTCCAGCCGCAGCGTAGCCGCCGTCATCGTGTCGCTGTTCTCCCTCACCGCTGCCACATCGCGGGTTATCCCTGAGGCCCACCATGCGCCTCCACCCGCCGCAGAGATCAGGGTGATCAGGATTCCCAGTTGCACATTCGTGTTGCTGTCTAGTCGAGTAGGCATGAGACTACGAGGGGTATTCTCGAAAGCGGAGTTGTACGCGGGCTTGCGGGGCATCAGCAGGAAGGGATGGTCCGGTCAGCGTAACATACCATTCGTCCCCTGGGCCAAGCCGGACGCGATCTGACCATTCCCCAACGGTGACTACCGTAGTCGGCGCACTCGACGCAACGGTCGTGGGAGCTAGCATTCCTGGAGAGGCGGATTCCCCTAGGAAGTAGAGCGTAGCTGTGCCCGGTTCGACGACGAACCCAACGGTGACCCCAGGGGCAAAGACACTGGTGGTGACGGTGGCAGGGGCCGGGAACACCTCCGCCCCCGCCGTGATCGACACGGTCGGCGTGTACCGGGTCGAAGTGACGGACGCGAACCCAGGAGTCAACTCTACGTCGGCGGTCGCCGTGACCGTAGGGACGTAGCGAGTTACCGTCGTGGTCGTCGTGGGCGGCGCGACCGTCACGTCCGCCGTCGCGGTGACGGTCGGCAGACGAGGCGTGCTGGTCAGCGTGACCAACCCCGGAGTCACCGTCAGGTCCGCCGTCGCGGCAACGGTCGGCGGGTACGAGGTGCTGGTCAGTGTGGCCAGCCCCGGTGCCGCCGACTTGTTGTCGGTGGCCGTTACCGTGGGCGTGTACCGCTGAGTCGTGGTGGCTACTACGCCGGGAGTCACCGACTTGTCGTCGGTCGCGACCACGGTCGGGGTGAACGCCGTGCTCGTCAGCGAGGCTACTCCTGGCGTAACCTCCACTCCTGCGGCTACCTCAAGCTCGAACGCGCCCGCGTCGTAGTCAGCACCTTGTGGGCGAGATACCCCTAGTACGTCTTCAGTCAGCGTCGCCTCGTTTGAGGCGTAGTCGATGGCGAGGTTGTTCGCGTCGTCAACAAGCGAGTAGTCGCGGTCAGTCAGGTTGGTAAACCCGACTTGTCCGCTTGACGGGGTGCCCGTGACGCACGTTGTGGTCGAGCAGTTGGTTGTCGTCCACCCAGTCCATGTGCCGGACCCTAACAAGCAGTCGGTGGCAACTCGTGTCCCACCGCTTGTAGTAATGCCGTTAGTGATGATGGACGAGTGCAGTTCTACGTCGGTAACCTGCCCAGTTGCCCATCCAATCCAGATGCTGTGCAGGGTCGAGCCGCGAACAAATAGCTCGCAGTCCATGTTGGAGGCCCATGGCATATGGACCCCGTAGATCCCGGTCGCCCCATCAGCGACTGTTGCAACCGAGTTCCACAACTCGATGCGCGAGTTGGTGGTTGCTCCAGTAACAAAGATCGGAGAGTTGTTGCTCGACGAAATTGACCCGTAGCAAATTGACCTAACGGCCCTGAAGGTCACGCTGCTTCCGCCCAGGAGCACAAACGGACGCGCCGAGTAGACGGGGCTGGATTTGCCTACGATGTCTACCACTTCCACGGTGATAGAGTTGTAGGTTCCGCTAAAGTACAGCCCCGGAGGCCAGCCGGACCCCACGAAGATCACGCCCTGCGTAGTCGCACCCCAGTCATTGAGGTGCGGGTTTTCTGCACGAAGGCGCACAGTCACGCCTGTGGGCCATGCTGTGCTGATATCACCCGGCGTGTAGGTGCCGTCGAGGAATACGGCTTCCTCTACGTCGCCGGAGCCAGCCGCTCCCGCAGTAATCCGCGCAGACTGCCACAGACCATACGATGTGTAGTCTCCTCCCGACCCAACCGTATGGCTGTAGGTAGTCATGCAGGCTCGATGATTTGCTTGAGGCTGCGGCGCACCGTGCTGGCCGCTTGCGTAGTAGTTATGGAAACCCTCCCGCTAGCGGCCAACGTGTCGCGCGCTGCTTTTGGAAGCCGCGAGATGTCTACGCGCACAAGTCCTCGCATTTGATCGACCGTCAGCGTAGGCAAGGCCGCCCGCGCCGCCGCCGTGATCTGCGCAACGGTAGCGGGCACATCAAAAATGCCAAGGCTGGCAATCTTGGGCGTGCCGTCCCACCCCAGCGGTCCTTGGTTCACGACTGCGTTGCCAGCGTGAACTCCATCATCGAAAAGCTCGACGATCTCGCCATACTCGTACCCGCCGTTTGGCTGCGAAGCGGCGATCCACACGAAGACCTGCGCCATGGGTCACGACAGGGTGAACAGCCCGCTGGCGTTGATTGTCACCGTCAGGGTGTTGGTGTCGGTGACGGTCACGTCCGCCGGAGTCGAGTCCAGCAAGCAGTAGCAAAGGACGTTACCGCCGACTTCGTAGATCACAGCGTACCGAGCCACGATGCTGCCGCCCGACGCAGTCCACGTCGCGTCCGTGCAGTCCACCGTCACCGTGGTCGTGCCCGACAGCGACAGCGTCACCGCCGCACCGCCCGTGGTGTACCCGTTGGCGTTGGCGTGCTCGTTGGTAAGTCCGGCGTACGTCGTGCTACTCGCCCCGAGGTTTGAGGTCGAGAGGAACAACGCCATCTTGAAGGTGTCGGTGTCGAGGTCAAACGTGCCGTTGAGCAGCGACGTGCGCCCGGTGTTCGTGAACGTCCAGTTTCCTGCAGCCATGGTTATGAAGTGTTGACGGAGAAGGTGGCAACAGCATTGAACGTACCCCCGTTCGTCCGCTGCCAGAAAGTGAGAGTCCAACTGCCCGCCGGGGTACTACCCGCAGCCCAAGACACCGCCACCCGCCCAAGCTCGGTCGGGTTGACGACCGGAACTCCAGGAAGCGTCGGGTCCATGTCGATAGTGCCCACGCGCAGCGGCAACTCTTCTTGCGCCGCCGACGCAGTGCCACCCTCCAGCAGCACTGCCGCCTCCCACCCACTGGCGGGAGTCACTACGCTGCGGACGGCGTTCGTAGACGGACGGCGGTACGGCTCTGCCATCAGAGCACCCCGCCTTCACCGTACCCAGTCAACTGCTCCAGCGGGTTCTGCTGCCCCGCCTGCGCCAACTGAGATTGTGCCTGCGCCAAGTTGCCCACGGCGCGACTCTGCTGCTGCATCATCGCCGACTGCTCCTTGGCCGCCGCCGCTTGGTCGCGAGCTTGGCGCAACTGCTGCGCCTGCTCTGCCGGGATCAGCAGCTTCGGGGGCACACCAAGCATATCCGCCGTCTCATCAACGTAGCCGTCCACGTCGAGACGGTCGAGGATCTCAGGGCGCACCTGCGCCAGGGTCATCAAGTTGCCGACGAAGCGGTCAACGCTAGCCAGACCCACTTGCCGCTGCGCTTGGGCCAGCACGCTGACGAACTCCACGTCGATGCGGGCACCACTCAGCACGTCCGGCATCGGCGGGAGCATCCCCGCTTCGAGCATATAGTCGAACGTGATGTCGATGAGCGGCTCAAGCAGTTCGTTGTACAGCCGCTCCATCACCGGGCCGAGCATGAGCAACTTCTCTTCGTGCCGCTCGGCAACTTCACGCGCCGTCATGCGCGAGCCGTCGCTACCCGACGCGAGCATGAGGAACATATCCGTGTAGAACGAGGAGTTGATCCGCGCCCGCACGTCCATCATGTCTTCTCGCAGGTGGCTCAGGTCGAGGCGCGTCTCCCACATCGGGCGCACGCCAGCGTTCTGGCCTGCCATGTCGTGGTAGGTGACACCGCCGGGGACCATCTCGCTCTCCCGGTTCTTCAGCGAGGTCGGGGCCTGCAGGGCCGGGCGCGTCATGTAGTCGATGGCTTGCGCCTTGCGCAGTTGCTGGTGCTGCAACTGCTTCACGTCGCCCAACGCTTCCATGGCCGGGCTGTTGCCGTACACGTCGCCGCTGGTCAGCGACCATCGTGGGCACAGCACCGGGAACCGCCGGAACCCGCTCTCGCGCAGGACCGCCGTCGCGCCTTCGCCCGACTCGAAGTAGCAGGAGCGGAACGGCATATTCATGTCGTCCGACTTGGTCGGGTCGCGGTCGTCGCGAGGCTCGATGGCGTGTACCACCGTCACCCACGCGTCCAGCGTCCCAGCCCTGTACATCCCCTGCACCGACAGGCTGCACTTCTCCAACCCGAACTCGCGCACCATCTGCGCCACGGTCATGTCGAACTCGCGGTACAGCGTGTTCGGCTTGCCGTTCGCGTCCTGCGCGATCCAGTATTCACCCCACGTCAGCGTGTGGTGGTGGATGATGGTGTCGTCCGACGCGACCACGATGGCGGCACCAGTGCCGAACAGCGAGATCTCGTCGTACAGTTGGTGCAGCGCACGGTAGGTATTGCTCGCCGTGAACACCCGGCGCATCCGCTTCGTCACCGTGTCGAGCCAAACCTGGACCTCGTAGTCCTGCATCAGCCCGGCATCGCCGAGGCGTAGCTCGAACCACGGGCGACCGGGCGATGACGCGCCCGCCAAGATGCCGCTGCCCAGAATGCGGTGCGCTCGCGTGCCCGTCGAGTCGATGATGGCTTGGTTCTTCCGGTGCCCCCGGTTGCGGTCACTGGTGGTGAACCGCCCCATGCGCGGCTGGAAGAACTTGCTCAACTCCTGCGCGTGCGAGTCCCAGGAACTGCGCTCTGACTTGAGCGCAGACAGGCGGGTCCGCATCTGTTCGATGGTCGGCATTATTCCCCCAACAACGTGGTCGTGTTGCCGTTCGCCGAAGCCTTAGGCTGGCGACTCAGCAACGTCGATGCCTGCAGTGGCCCACCTCGCGCTCCCAGCAGCGACACCATGTCGGCCAGCTTCTGGTTCGCCTTGCGCTCCTGCATCTGCGCCTGCCGCATCTGCGAAGCGGCCCGCGCCGAGGCTTCACGGGTCGCCACCTCTTGGTCCCGCAGTGCCTGCTTCTGCGCCTTCTTCTGCTGCTCACCGGAGTACACCCCGTAGCCAAGTGCGCCTGCTGCCAAGATCGCCGTCGTCACTGCTGCCATCAGAGTTCCTTGCGGTAAGCCCGCTCTACGAGTGTGTACCCACGCTTCAAGTACGCTGCGTCCATGTTGGACGTGGCTCCGTTCGGCATATCCGACATCATCACCCACGACGCGCCGGATGCCTTGGCCCACTGTTCGTACGCGGACAGCAGCCTCCACCCCGCCGACGACGTGCGGTGCTCAGGGGATACCCACCACGCCAGTTCCACCGCGACCGTAGCCGCGCAGAACCACAGCGTCGTCAAAGCACCGACGATCACCCCCACTGGACGTGGCTCGGCCTCCGCGACTTCCGCGACAAGCACCAGGGTTTTGTCTGAGGGGGCAGTGACCATGCGGGACACGTTCGACCGTAGCTCCTCCAAGGATACCAGTTCCCGGAACGGGGAACAGAGGGCAAACTCCTCCGCCAGCTGCATCAGGGCATCCAGGTCGGACTCGGTGGCGCGGCGGACGTGAATCATAGGGTCGAGAACGGGTTGTAGGAGTCCAGGTTGGACGGGCGGCGCAGGGCCAGCCCCGCCTCCTCCCGAGGATCTACCGCCGCCACGGGTGCGGCGAACGTCAGGGCCAGGGCATCCGCCAAGTCCGGGGAGGCCCCGCCGTGCAGCCGCTTCTTGATCTCGTCCTTCGGCTCCAGAACGACCTTCCCCACGGCATCGTGCCAGAACTTGGGGGTGGCCAGTTCCTGCCGCAGCAGGGGCTGGGAGGGGATCGCCCCGCCCGAGCGCAGCCACTCCCGCATCCCCCACCACATCTCCGTGCGCCGATTCTTGAACCGGGAGGAAAACGCCGACGACCCGAAGTTCACCTCGACGACCGAGAACCCCAGTTGCCGCAGGCGGTCGATGACACCGCCGCCCCCGCCCACGTCGATGAAGACCGCCTGCGGGTTGTGCTTGCCGATCTCCTCCGCCACGACGGCGGCGACCTTCATGTTGTTCGCCCCGGCCAGGATGATGGGTTCGAACGACTGCCACCCCTGGCGGCGGAAGATCACCGTGCGGTCCTTGCCCTGCCGCGCCACGTCCACCCCAAGGATGATAGGGGAAAACGAGTAATCCTGCTCCTGCACCACCCGCTGGCTCGCGTCCATCGCCTCGCCCATCGAGATCAACTGGTCGTCACCGCCCGCGCCGAAGTCGCACAGGAACTCGCGGGCGAATGCCTCCGCCGACATCGATGCCTTGAGGCGGGCGATTTCGTCCGGGTCCAGGGTGTCCGTGTCGTACACGGTGAACAGTGCCGTGAACCAGTCGGGGCTGTTCTGCGCAGCGAAGTACAACTGCGAGAACAGGTCCACCCCCGACACTGTGCCGATGAACACCGCCCATCCCTTGCGGTCCGCGAGGGCGGGCTGGATGACTTCGTCCCACACTTGCGGGGCCACCTGCGCCACCTCGTCCACAACCACGCCGTCGAAGCGCAGACCACGCATCGAGTCCGCGTTGTCGGCACCGAACAAGCGGACGACCGCGCCGTTGTGGACGAAGCGGATCGACAGTTCACTGTCGAAGACCTCGACCACCCCGTGCTCAATCAGCCCGCGAGCCAGCGTCTTGAGTCGCGCCCAGGCGATCTGCTTGGCCTGCTTCAAGTACGGCGCGACGTAGCCGTACATGGCAAGCTCTAGCGTACTGTTGGCTGCTCGATCCAGCAGCTGCATGAGTGCCAACTGCGTCTTGCCTGCGCGGCGGTGAAGCACCAGGACGTTGAAACGCTTCAGCCCCAGGTGGCACTGTCGCTGCCATTCCCGAGGCGTGTACCCGAGGCTGATCGTCTTCATGGTTCGTCCGTCTTAATCGCCGCGACCCGGTCGATCTCCGCCTGCAGTGCCTTGCGCTCCCACGACATCGTGGTCCGCTCAAGGCGGTCGTACAACTCGAACAGCGTAGCGATGCGCTTACGCTCGATGGGGCAGTTCACAGAGTACCCGTCCTGCCCGCGATACGTCCCCACGGCTTTGCCGCGCCGCATAGATGGTCCGGTCATTCCTGCACCTCCTTAGCTGTAATCTTGGGGGCCGCCGCTTCCGGCTGCGGCACCCCGGTGGTCACGATGATCTGCACTGCGGTGTTCGTCTCGGTCTTCTTCTTGTCGCCGTACCGCTCAGGGTCCAGCTTCTCCAACACCTTGATGCGGGTGTCGATGCGCAGCTTGCGGTGCGCGATGTCCATGCCATCGTCCGGGTTGCGGGTGTCGGCAATCGCCAGAGTCTCCTCCAGCAACGCTTCGTGCCCGATGCGCCGAGCGTCACGGTACATCGCCGCGAACTCCGGGTCGGTCTCGACCCACCGCTGCACCACGCCCAGTGACGGCGCACCGTCGCACGCGCAGAACGCACTCAGCGTCCGCCCACGCGACAGCCAGTTGAAGATCTCGCCTGCCATCTCCGGTGACACCATGCCGTTGGCGAACCACGGCTTGGGCACGTTGACGGCGTAGAACGTCGGCAGCGCAGGCACCGACAACTCATTCTGGTCTTCAGCATCCATCATCAAGCTCCCTGGCCTTCGCCTTCATGGCTTCGATGCGGACGTAGAGGACGAAGCCCCAGCCCGCCAAGTCGAGTGCCTCTTCCTGCAACTCACGCAGCAAGTCCATCGGGGGGCGACAGAACGACGTGTCGCCATACTCTTCCGCGCCTTTCGCAAGACGCGCACGCAACTGCTCCACAAACCTCTCAATCACAACTCCCTCCGGTAGTCAGGATACAACAACTCCAGCATCCGCACCATGCGGACGAACTGCCCCAGCGGTAGCACCGCCAGCCAGTCCGACTTGTTTCGCTTCATCGCCACGACGTGGTTCTTACCCTTTGCGTCACGCTTGGCCTGCTCCACGGCGTTCCAGATGTTCAACTTCTCGACCCACTTGCACTCCAGGTGCCAGCCGTCCGGTCCATCGACCACGTCGGCCTGTTCCAGCCCCGACCGCTGTTGCCCACGCTTGGCATCGCCGTAGCCGTGGTCGCGCAGAAACTGCGCAAGCAGCCGTTCGCCACGCGCACCTTTACTCCGACTATTCATCATCACCCTTGGGTTGAAGGAACTTAGTCCCGGCCTGCGTAACCGAGTACAGATGCTTGCCGCGCCCGCGCCCACGCTCTTGGCGCACCAGACCATCAGCAATCGCCCGCTTGATGATCTTGTACACCCGACTGGTAGACGCACGCAACTCCCCTGCAAGCACTGCCACCGCCACTTCGTCTCGGTCACTTATCTCAGAGACGTGCGCCACGAACGCCCGCAGTAGCTTCTCATCTTCTTGGTCCGCGACTTCCACGTCCATGTCCACCTCCGGCGGGCGCGTGTCGTCGAGAGTGATCGCCGTGATCGGCACACCTTTGTGGTTGATCCCGACCGTCACCGGGTCGAGAGAGCCGACCAGATCTTCCGGCTTGGCCCAGTTCTTCTCCTTCTTCGAGACCGCCGTCACGCGCATCTCGGTGCGCTTCACCTCCAGGGCTGCGTCCAACGCACCGATCATGGCACTGCTGCCGCGACCGCGCCCCTTCTCCGCGTGCCCTGTGTGGTGGACGAGGAGCACCAAGCACTCCAGCACCCGCGCCAGTTCCGCGACGTTGTTGACGAAGCGGTTCATGTCCTGCGTGCTGTTCTCGTCGCCGTCACCGAAGTTGCGGGCCTGCGTGTCGATCACGATCAGCTTCACCCCCGGCGCGGCCTTGACGATGGACTGCGCCCAGACCTTCATGTCCGCCGAGTCGCAGAGGTTGCCGGGGCGATTGCTGACCAGCAGGTTGGTGCCAAGGTCGCGCTGCGGGTCGAGGTCGGCACGGCGGCACTCCGCCTTGATGCGGTTGAGGATACCGTTGCGGTCCTCGCCGATGATGTAGACCACGGGGCCGCTCACGTCGATGTCGTGCCCGAACCACGTCTTGGCACCGCTGGCCACCTTGATGGCTAGGGACAAAGCCATAGGGGTTTTGCCGCAGCCGGGGTCGCCGTAGATCTGGGCGATCCCGGTGCGCGGCAGCACGCCATCCACCAGGAACTGCTGGGCCGCGCAGGAGGCCAGTGCCTCGAACGCAGGCATCAGCAGCGACCCGCCAGCGACGGGCACGTCCTTTGGCCCGTCGAGCAGGGCGAGTTCCTCGGCAGTCACCGGGGTGAACACGTCGGCTGCCGGGGCGGACTGCTTGCCCGCGATGCGGGTGAGTTCCTTCTCGACCCACGCCCGCCGGGTGTACCGTTGCGGGTCACGGCTCCCGTCCACCTGCCCCTGGCCCCAGGCGGTGTAGTGCAGGAGGAAGTCCACCGCGACCTTCCCGTGCCCTTTGGCGGCCTCCAGGGCCAGCACGCAGAGGCGGTAGTACGCCTCCGATGCGGAGGACTCTTCGCCCACGACGCTCGCCCAGTTGGCTGCGATGAGGGCGGAGCCGTCCGGCTGGCCTGCGACGTACTCCAGCACGTCGAGCATCTCCGGCTCCGGCCCGGTCCCCACGGGCATGACGGTGGAAGCCTCGGACTCCGTCATCCGCATGGAGTACAGGTCCACCAGCCAGTCGAGGCTTTCGACTCGGGCGATGGTGCGGTACTCGGCCAGGGCGGCACCGGAGACGGTGACGTAGCCTGCAGGCCCGAGGCCGAAGATCTGAAGCTCGGGCTTCTTGTCCACGCCGGGCGGCGCGGCCTCCTTGATGCGGACCTTGCTGCGCACGCTGCGCGGCACGCTGCGCACCGCGACCCAGACGCGCAGCCCGGTGCCACTGGGTGTGGCCTCGGCGTAGGAGTTCAGCGTGCTCAGGATGTCCGCCGCCCACGACACGATGCGGTTGGTGCCGGGGAAGCGGCAGGCATCGAGATCGAGGGCCAGCAGGTGGTAACCGTCAGGCAGGACCACGTCCCCCGTTGTCGCGAAGCCGCGCTCGAAGGGGGCAGGCACTTCCGCCTCGAACTCACGGAAGCGGTCGAACTCGCGTGTGGAGCAGTCCGGCTTCTTCGTCGGCTTGCCGTCGTCCGCGACGACCAACTGCCACCGAAGCCAACGCTTCTGCTTCCGAAGTTCCGTGGGGATGTGGATTGCACTCGCCGTGCAGATCTCGTATCTTGGCGTGTCCATAGGGAGTCCTGCTCATTCCCTCCCCCTCCGCCCCGCACTAGCTGACCTAGTGCGGGGTTTTTTCTTTCCTGGCTCAGTAGCCAAGTGGTAACTTGAGGGGATGGACCCCCAACTCTACCCGCACCAGATCAGCGGAGTCAACTTTTTATCATCGCGCCGCAGGGCACTGCTGGCGGACGAGCAGGGGCTAGGGAAGACCGCCACCGCAATCTGTGCCGCCAAGGCGGTAGGCGCACGCCGAGTGCTTGTGGTTTGCCCGACCGTCGTGGTGGCGAACTGGATGCAGGAATTCCGCACCTGGGGTAGTCACAACAGCGTCCAACGGGTGACGAAGGGGATGGACACGAAGCTGGTAGGCGACGTGGTGATCATCCCGCACAGCCTGATCGCCAAGCCGACACTGACCAACGCCCTCCGCCGGACGAAGTGGGACGTGGTCATCGTGGACGAGGCGCACGCATTCCGCACGCCGACCGCGCAGCGCACCCGCGCCATGTTCGGCCACGGCAGCATCCCCGGTCTGTTCTACGACGTGCCGCACGTCTGGTACTTGACGGGCACGCCGATGATGAACAACCCGAGCGACCTGTGGACGCTGGTCCGCGAGTGCATCCCGCTCGGCATCTGGCTGCCGACCATCGGCCGCCCGATGAACCACCGGGAGTTCCTGACCACGTTCTGCACGACGCGCCCCACCCCGTTCGCGCAGGGGCAGCTGATCGTCACCGGGGTCAAGAACGCCGACCGCCTGAAGGCGATCCTCGCCGAGTTCACGCTCCGCCGCATGAAGCAGGACCACCTCGACCTCCCGCCGAAGATCTGGGAGCAGGTGGCACTGGAGTCCGCCATCAGCCCCACCGCCCCTGCCGTGGACATCACCGACCTCGACGCGCTGCGGGCGGATGCGACCTTCGCCGAGTACCGCCGCGCCTGCGGGTCGCTGAAGGCTTCCCTGGCCGTCGAGTACCTCAAGCAGGAGTTGGAGTCGGAACCCAAGATCGTCGTCGCAGCGTGGCACCGGGATGCTTTAGACATCCTCGGCCTCGGCCTGGAGGAGGCGAAGATCCCCTACCGCCGCATCGACGGTTCGACACCGACGATGGACCGAGGCATCGCCGTGCATGAGTTCCAACACGCCTCCCCTAAGGTCATGCTGTGCCAGATCCAAGCGGCAGGCGTGGGCATCACCCTCACCGCCGCACGGCGCGTCGTCTTCGTCGAACAGTCCTGGCTGCCCGGTGACAACGCGCAGATGGCGGACCGCTGCCACCGCATCGGGCAGACGGGCGTAGTAGTTAGCACAGTACTTACACTACGAGGCACCGCTGATGCCGAGGTCGGCGCAGCCCTCATGCGCCGCACGGCCATGATCGCCGCACTGCAGTGAAACCCAGTCCTTTGCGGATTCCAGCCGGGGTTTCTAGACCCCGGCTTGCTATGAATCCGGCAAAACCGGACCGATTGCGGTCTTCCGTGCCGAGAACATAGAAACGGTGACACCGGGAGAGGGGCCAAAAACGGGGGCCGGGGGCCTCGGCGGCGGGTAGGGAGGTAGGGGCATAGCTTGCTGGAAGGCCCTGGGGCGGGGGTAGGAACGCAGGAACATAGGAAGAGAGGCTGAGAGGGGGAAACCGGGCGTGTAGACGCAGACCTTTCACGCCGCGCACGCACCTGCGCGTGGGGCGCGACCCCCCACCGCGACAGTGTCTTCCTGACCTCGCCGCCTCACCGCCCCGCCCGCCCCTCGATGCGGTCCGGCGCATTGCCTGCCAGGTCCGGTGCCGCCGTACTATTTGCGGCAGACCGAACAGGCCCGGCGCATCCGGTCCGACCGTACTATTTACGGTCCGGGCGAATAGGCGAGCAGGCGCGGCTGTTACAATTCTGGTACAAGATTCTATGTTCTGCCTATTGAACGATGCCGATGCGAGGCTATGTTCTTCCGTTGTCGGCAGCCCCCCGGGTTGCCGATGCGGTCCTGCCGCCTAGGCAACCGGGCAAGATGGCTACGTGGGTTCGATCCCCACAACGCCGCTATGCGCCGCGCCGATAGGCCGGACCCGCTCCGCGATCTTTCTCAACTCGACTTCACCGCCCGGCCTACGGTGCAACGTAGGGGGCGGGACGTACTACGTCCCCTGCAATTCGACACTGCAGGGGCGGGGAGTGTACGTTGCCGGAAAGTTACCGGAGGCCGTTGGCTGGCCATTCCTCCGGAGGCCCCCGGATTCGCCTAGGGCGAGGCGGGGGAGACTAGGGCGGGCGGCAATGCCGCCCGCCCCCTTGAGCAACCCGGCACCGGGTTTCTCAAGGGGGCGCACGCCCCCGTTCCGCAATAGCGGCCCCCCTAGGGGGGGGGCCGTTCTATTATTGCGGCGGCGGTTTGGAGAATGTAGGGCGTATGTTCGCGCAACCCTTTACCGGGCCGCAACCTACTAGCCTATTAACCTAGTCGAACTGGTAGCCAACGAAGTACTGCGGCCTACCCTTTCGCAAATGCCCGCGCAGTACTTCGTTGGATACTTAAACCCTAACCTATACCTAACACCATGGCCTTAAAGCTTTCTAAGTCGGGCAAGATGCCCTGTCTGTCCTGGAGTCTCCCGGCGGTCGTCACTTGCCCCGGTGCCGTCGGCCCGGACGGCCAGCTAGTGGCGGCCTGCATCGGCTGCTATGCGGCCCGGGGCCGCTACTTGTTCGGCTCGGTGCGCGCCGTGCGCGACCACAATATGGCCGACTGGCAACGGCCCGATTGGGCCGATGACATGATCGCCGCACTGCAGGGCGAAACGTTCTTCCGGTGGTTTGACTCCGGCGACGTGTACCACCCGGACCTTGCGGGGAAGATCCTGCTGGTCATGCTGCGCACGCCCGGCACGCGACACTGGCTGCCGACTAGGGCGCGTAAGAACCCCGCCATCGCGCCGATCTTGGCGCGCATGGCCGAACTGCCGAACGTCGTCGTCCGGCACAGCAGTGACAACGTGGACGGCGACTACGGCGACGTGGCGGAGTTCGGCACGCGCAGTGTGATCGTAAGCACGCCTGAGCAGGTGGCGGCGCACCGTGGGGTGGGCAAAGTGGTGTGCCATGCGACGACCGACGGCACCGGGCAGTGCGGACCGTGCCGGGCGTGCTGGTCGCCCAAGGTCGCGACGATTGCCTACGCCAAGCACGGCGGCGACGTGCCCGCCGCCGCACGCGACCGCCTGCTGGCGCAGCGTGCCGCCACGGTCTGAGCAAGGGCGAAACGGCACTGCAGTGCCGTCGTACGGTGTTGCCGTACCTGACGATGCCCGTCAGTTCTTCTCTGTAACCTAAAGGTAAACCCATGGCAACTTCGAAGACGCTGGAATCCCTGATTCTCCTGACGCAGCAGCACGGCTGGGCCGTGATGCCCTGCTGGTACATCGTGCTCGCTAACGACGAGCGGCAGGGCTGCACGCACTACGGCATCGGGTCGTCGGTCGCGGAGGCGTGGCGGCTCTGCCGTGAGGCGGCGGGGGGCGAGCGGGAGATGAAGTACGCTCGCGTCCTGGTCAACCCGCAGTGCACCGTGGCGGATGCGGTCGTGCGGGTGGCCGCCGCTGGCGAGGCGTGGCCCCTCGACCGCCCACTATGCCCGCACCTCGGGCCGGACGGTGTCCAGTGGGTGGGGCGTGTGTTCCACCTGCGGATCAACCCCCTGCTGGCACCGCTGCAAGGGCAGAAAGCAGCGGAGGCGTGGAAGAATTGGTTGTCGGACACCTTCGACCCGGTGCGTGAGGATGGCGTGATCGTGGAGATGCGCCGCCGAGCATAGGCCGAAACGGCACCACCCGGTGCCGTCGTGCGGTGTCGCCGCACCTGATGAGGCCCATCAGTTCTTCTGTAACCATTAGAGGTAAACCCTATGTCCGATTTCATTGGTGTTGATGTTGCCGAGAAGTACGCCGCGCTGCGGCTGGACTACTTCGCCGCCCTTAATGCGGCCCAGGCTCTCGCCGAGGCCCGTGACGCTGTCGAGGCGGCGGTCGAGGCGACGGCGGCGGCTGGGGTCGGCACTCCCCCTGCGATTGTGCTCACCACCCTGCGGATGCACTACTGCGAGGCGCGCGATGCTGCGTGTGCTGCGCATCGGCGGCTGGTCGCGATCACGGCGCAAATTAACGCGCTCGTGACCAAACTCGGCGGCTCGCACATCATCGCGGAACCGCAACTGCCGAACGAACTCGCATAGGCCGAAACGGCACCACCCGGTGCCGTCGTGCGGTGTCGCCGCACCTGATGAGGCCGACATAATTCTGCGGTGCTATGTTGCACCGCACCTCTCAGTCTGGTAGTCTGTTGTCTTCCTGAGGTAAACACGTATGAACACCAACACCACCATCCTCCCCGTCCTCGATCACCTCCGCGCCTGGGAACCCGAGCGCGTGGCCATCCTGCACCGCCGTGCGCAGGGCGACCGCCCCGCCGGGCTGGTCTTCGCGCAGCCCGATGCGCAGCAGCGCGGCGACGTGCTGGTCGGGCAGGTTGTCCGGCGCAGTGACACCAAGTACCCGCTCGGGCAGGTCGGCCCGGCGTACCGCACGGTGCCGAACAGCGACAAGGTCGCGCTGTTCGAGCGGCTCGTCGAGCGGCGAGTCATCTCCGCCGATGCGGTGCGCAGCGGCGAGTTCGGCGGCGGCTCGAAGATCTGGATCCAGGCGGTGCCTGCTGGCGACAGCGGCGGCATCGTGCTGCCCAACGGACACCGAGTCGAGGCCCGGTTCACCCTGATCGACAGCTTCGACGGCAGCACGTCGCTCGCCACCCTCGACTCGGCCACGAACATCGTGTGCCAGAACACCTACGCCCGAGCCTACCGTGAGGGTCTCGGCGTGCGCCTCAAGCACACGACCAACGTCGAGGAACGATTCATTGCCGTGGTCAAGGCGATCCACGCATCGTGCCAAGGGCTGGCCAAGGATGCCGAAGTGTACGCTGCGATGCAACGCACCTCGGTCGATCACAAGGGCGGACTCAAGGCGATGCTCGACAAGTTCTTCCCGCTGCCGGAGAAGGATGGTGACACTGGCCCCCGTGCCCACGCCAACGCCCAAGAGGTGAGGGACAGCATCGCATGGGCGTACGAGTACGCCCCCGGTGCTGCGCCCGGCACTCGCTTCGGCTTGTTGCAGGCGGCGACGTACCACCTCACGCACCAAGCCGGGCGTGAGGGGAGTCGCCTGGAGTCGGGCATGATCGGTGCCAACCGGAAATTGACGGAGCAGGTGACGGACTGGCTCGTCGCCCAGATGAACTGACCCACCACGCCCCGCCGCATCGGCGGGGCACCACCCTCAACCTGTAAAGGAGTATGCAATGAGCAGCGACACCATCACCATCGCCATCACGATCAAGCCGGGGGAGAACTTCGGCCAGTCGTACTTCTACCCGGCGAGCATCACCTTCGATGGGCACAGGTACAAGCAAACTCGCCACGGCGAAGTTCACCTGATGTGGTCCCCCCATGGGGGTTGGGACCGCTGGGGTCGGCGGGAGTGGGTCGAAGACGAACTGATGCGGGACATCGAAGACTTCGAGTGGGCAGCGGTGTTGGTCCTCGACCAACTCACCGACCGCACGCCCCGCACAGTGACACTGACGTGGACCCGCCCGGTGTGGGACCAAGAGGCGGACCTGCACGCAAGGATGGTGCAATGAACCAGCCTCGATACTACAAGATCAACCGCAACGTCCGGCCCTATGGGGGCCGGACGTTCCCCGGATTCCGACACACCTACCCCAATGGTCGCCAAGTCGTGGTCGTGTACGTCGCCACCTCGGCGGCGCACAAGAACACCGGACTCGGCGGAGACCCTCGCGAGTACGACCTCGACGAGGTGACCGAAGTCCCCGCCCCTCAAACCAACCTGTAAGGAGTACTGATATGTCTACTGCCGGCAACACCCCCACCCCCCGTACCCGCCGTGCCATCGTGCTCGGCGACAACGACACCGACCGTGTGACTGCGGTCGCTAGCTACCTGCCGAGTAACTACACGGCCACGTCGCACCCCAGTGGCGTGCTGATCGAAGGACGGGACGACCATGGCTGGACGCTGGATGGTTACGTCCTGCCCCGCCTGCGCTCGGCCCTGATCTGGGGCCATGAACTGATCGGACGTGTCATGCGGACGTACGAGATCAGCATGATCGCCGATCTCGGCAGGGCCGATGGTGTCCCCCTCATCGTGCAGATCCCCGCAGTCTCGGAAGACGAGGCGATGCGGATCTTCGAGAACCTGCGGAACGGGCGGATGTCGTACGCCGCCGCCCTCAAGGTGCGGGAGGTGGGCGTGTGATGCGCCTCCTCCTGCTGTTGTGGATTGCGCTGGCCACGGTGGCTTGCGCACTGATCGGACTTCCCTTTTATTTGTTGCAGCGAGTAGCTGGTATGCTACAAGGAGACAAGCATGAGCAGTGACACTGGATTCCAGGGCGGCCAAGGCCGCAGTGCAGAGGACGTGATGGACGGCGGCAGCACCATGCTGGCGTGGGTCGTGCTGACCTTTGTGTTTGTCTGCGGGCTGACCGTAGGCTACTGCATCTGGGGAGGTGGGCAGTGACTCTCCCCTCGCACGTCCGCACCGAGCGCATGATCGTGCGCAAGCCGCGCCGTCAAGGCGTGTACCAAACGCTGCTGCGGCGCATCCTGTCGCTGCAGCCGGGCGAGGTGGTGGCCCTCGACCTCAACCCCGACACGGAGAACGAGCGGACCAAGTGGGCCAACGGCGTGCGGATGCACGCCAACAAGATCGGTGTCGAGATCTGCACGTCACGCCCCCGCCCCGGCGTACTCCATATGTGGGCCACGCAGTAACACCCTGGTGCCTCGCCGCCGACCAGCCCAACGTGGGCGCAGCGTGTTGCTGCAGCGGCGAGGTGCCATTCACCTACCGACAGAACCATGAACATCACCATCACCATCACTCCCACGCCCGAGCAACTCGGGCAGATCCTTTCCCTGTTGGCGGGCAAGACCGCCGCACCCATCACCGTCGAGGCGGTGCCTGCCAGCGGCCCTGCCGAGGTGATCGACGAGCGCACTGCTGAGGTGCGTGAGATCGTCGCCGAGCAGAAGGCGAAGCGTGGCCGCCCGGCCAAGGCGAAGGCCGAGCCTGCTCCCGAGCCTGCGCCGCAGCCTGCCCCGCAACCCGAGCCTGCCCCGGCACCGCAGCCTGAGCCTGCCCCGGCACCGCAGCCTGAGCCTGCGCCCGGCCTCACCATCGAAGACCTGAAGCGTGCGCTGATGGACAGGGTGAAGGCGTATGGCTACGACAGTGCCGTCGCCATCCTCAAGTCATACGGTGCCGCACGTTTGCAGGACGTGCCCGCCGCCAAGTGGGCGAAGGTCCACGGCGCACTGCTGGAGGGACTGTAATGGCACACGCCAAGCTGTCGCCCTCCGGGGCGAAGCGTTGGATGAACTGTCCGGGCAGCGTCCGCCTCACGGCGGGCCTGCCCGATCAGGACAGTGTCTACGCACGGGAGGGCACGTTCCTCCATGCGTGCGCAGCCGACGCACTGGAAGGCCCGGTCGAGATCGGGCGCACCGATGGTGAGTTCACCCTCACCCAAGAACTGTACGCCAACGTGATCCAACCCTACGTTGAGTACATCAACGGACTGCTGCTGATGGGCGACGGCGAGCGGATGGTGGAGCAGCAGGTGCTCGTCACCAACCATGTGTATGGCACCGCCGATGCGATCATCGTGCGGTGGGGGCCGCCCACTCACGTCGAAGTCATCGACCTCAAGTGCGGGGCGGGCGAACTGGTGGAGGCGGAAGACAATCCGCAGCTACTGATCTACGCCCTCGGTGCCATGCTGCTCGTCGAGTGCGACGAGCACACGCCCCGCCAAGTGGACGGTGTCACGATCCACATCGTGCAGCCCCGTCGGTCGAACATCGCCATGGTCAGCTACACCCGTGACGAACTGATGGGGTTCTTCACGCAGGTGAAGGCGGCGGAGGCAGCCGCACTGGCACCTGACGCACCGCTCTGCAGTGGTAGCTGGTGCAGGTTCTGCAAGGCGGAGTCCACCTGCCCTCGCCTGTACGAGGACGGTGTCGGTGCGCTGAAGCAGGTGTTCCCCACGGGGGACGTGCGGGTCAGCGTCATCCCGCCCGGCCCGGCGGACCTGACCAACGAGGAGTTGGCCAAGGTGATCGCCGCCGCCAAGGCAGTGCGTAACTGGCTCGATGCTGCCGACGAGGAGGCGTACCGCCGAGCAGTCGGAGGGCAGATCCTGCCCGGCATGAAGCTGGTCGAGCGGCTCGGCAACCGGGCGTGGCGAGACGAGGCGACTGCCATCGGCACGCTGGCGATGATGGGCATCGACCCATACAACCGGAAGGTGGTGTCACCAGCCCAGGCGGAGAAGTTGCTAGGCCGAGGGGCCAAGCAAGTCATCGACCCACTCACCTCACGGCAGGTGACCGGGTTGTCACTGGTTCCCGACACCGACAAACGCCCGGCAGCGTTGCCGAGCAGCGGTGTCTTCACCCCCTTGACTGACGGGGAGTAGTCAGTTACATTCTGTCAGAGGTACAACCATGTCTACTACGAGTTTGATCACTGCGCCTGTGCGCATCGCATTCCCCCACCTGTTCACCCCGAAGGCCAAGTCCGACGAGAAGCCGGACCAGTTGGTCTATCAGTGTGTGCTGCTGCTGCCGCCCGACACTGACCTCGGCCCGTACAACGCCGCCATCCAGGCGGCGATCAAGGAGACCTGGGGCAAGGAGCCGCCCCGTTGGCGCAGCCCTCTGCTGGAGGCGGCGAACAAGAGCCACCTCGACGGGTATGAGGACGGGTGGTGGTACATCAACCTGCAGAGCAAGCGTCGGCCCGGCGTGGTTGACCGCATGGGCATCCCCATCGGCGACCCGGAGGCGGTGTACGGCGGGCAATGGGTGAAGGCGTTCATCAACGCCTTCGCATGGGACAACAAGACCGGAGGCAAGGGCGTGAGCTTCGGGTTGAACGGGATCCAGGTCGTCAAGGATGGCGACCGTCGCTTCGGTGCTGGTCAGGTGGACGTGACCAAGGTGTTCAAGCCGCTGTCGGATGACGATCTCCTCGGGGATCTGATCTAGTGCGCCGCCGGGTGATCGTCACCCTGGTATCACTACCAGCAGTGACGGTCACCCTTGCGCTGGCAGCGTACGGTGGGAACGTACAACCACCAAGCCGCACCAACCACCCGTACTCGTACGGGTACTACGAGATCGGCAACCTGTTGCTCGACATCGGCAATGGGTCGCTCGACACCGAGATCTGGATGGAGCATCCAGGTCTCGGGTTACCTGGATACTCCTGGGCTGCGCGTTATCGGATCCCGTTGCAGGGCAGTGTCACGTTGACCGATGCCCTGTACGCCATGATCCAAGACGCAACGTGGAGGACGCACCACACCATCCGAGAGTCGAGGCACCCGAAGTGGATGCCCGTCAGTTCGATGGAGTGGTTGTTCTCGCCGGGGGTGAAGTCAGTCACCGACACCATCCTGGTGGGTGACCCCGTATTCATCAGTATGCTATAGGAGGATGTGATGGAACCGTTTGATCTGAATGTGCTGGATGCGCTGCGGATTGTGGCAACGCCGGGGCCGTGGAAGCTGATTGACGGTGCCGACCACTGGACGGTGGACGGGGCGGGCGTGGACTACATGGGGTTTGCCCGTGTGGCGTTTGACGATGGGTCGGCAAGTGGAGAGTACGGGCCGCAATGCTCCGACGAGACTCGCGACTTCATCCTCGGGGTGTGCAACGCATACCCCGCCATGGCAGCGGAGATCCGGCGGTTGCGGGCTGAGGTCGAGGCACTGCGTCTTGTACCGAAATGGGTACTGGACGTAGGGCACAACGAGGAGTGTTTGTTTTGCGGCCTCAAGGACCGCACTGCTGCAGCAACCATGCGTGGTAAGGATGCGCCCCAGTGACCTCCCGCATCAACCGCCGCCGCAGGCACAAGCGGCACAAGGCGAGGACGAAACGCCGTGCGTGGTACCGCCGCTTCTGGCAGACCGCAGACATAGCCCCCATCGTGCAGCTCCTCAGCATGGAGAACACCATCTTGCGCGACATGATCTACACCCCGGAGGAACGCCGATGATCATCGGTATCGACCTGGAAACCCGCAGCCTCGCCGACCTGTCCGCCTGCGGTGCCGCCCGGTACGCAGAGGACGACAGCACTGTCGTGCTCTGTGCTGTGTTCGGCATCTGCACTGGCAAGGAAGTCGAGGAGTACGTCTGGGTGCCGGGCATGGTGTTCCCTCCTCGGGTGCGCTTCCTGCTGGAGGGTGACATCCCCGCCCTGGCACACAACGCCAACTTCGAGCAGAGCATCTTCAAGTTCTGCCGCCCGGACTGGCCCATGCCTACCCGGTGGATCGACACGATGGAGTTGGCGGGCATGATGGGTCTGCCTGCCAGCCTCGATGCCCTGGCGAAGAGCCTGGGGTGCGAGGCGCAGAAGGACATGGAGGGCAACGCACTGATGCGCCGCCTGTCCAACGCCGCCCTGCCTTGGCCCACGCCGGAGGAGATGGAGCGGCTGGTGAACTACTGCCGCCAAGACGTGAAGACGATGCTGGAGACGTACCGTCGTCTCCCGATCCCGCACCCGCATGAACAGCAGGTGTCATACGTCAGTCGGGAGATCAACGCCCGAGGGTTCCGGTTGGACTGGGATCTGCTGGATGCGATGACGCGCATGGCCGAGGGTCGTGCCGCCGAGGTGAACGAGCAGGTGCTGCTCGACACCGAGGGTGACCTCGTCGATGCGATGGGAGTGCCAGCCATCAAGCGGTGGCTGGCCGAGCACGGCATCGTCGTCGAGTCCCTGAACAAGGCGACGGTGGCGGAGATGTTGGACAACCCGGACCTCCCGCCTGTGTTGCGGAAGGTCTTCACCGCCCGGCAGGAGATCGCCAAGGCGACCTCGCTGGCCAAGCTGAAGCGTGCGGCCAAGGTCGTCAACCGTGATGGGCGTGCCCGCAACTCGATGCATTACGGGGCTGCGCACACGGGGCGGTGGGGCGGTCGAGGGGTGCAGCCCCACAATTTCCCCCGCCCACCGAAGGCGGTGAAGGCGAACGCCGAGGCACTGATCGAGGCGGTCCACGTCGGCGATGCCGCAGCCCTGCGGGCAGTGGCACCGTCCACGTTGGAGGGGCTGAGTCAGATGCTGCGCCTGCTGATCGTGGCCCCGCCGGGCAAGGACTTCATCGGCGGTGACTACTCGGCTATCGAGGCACGGGTGCTGCCGTGGCTGGCGGGGGAGGAGTCGGTGCTCGACATCTTCCGCCGGGGCGAAGACATCTACATCGCCACCGCCAAGGAGATCGGCAGCGAAGAGCGGCAGCTAGGCAAGGTGGCCCAGCTGGGGCTGGGGTACGGCATGGCTGCGCTCAAGTTCGTGGACACCGCCGCCGGGTACGGCATCACGCTGGCACCGAAGCGGTCGGCGGAGATCGTGCAGGCGTGGCGTGCGGCCCGCCGCAACATCGTCCAATTCTGGTGGGAGTTGGGCGATGCGTTCGTGCGCTCGCTGACGGATGAGACCCCCATCCCGGTAGGCAAGGTGACCGTGATCGGGAAGCCGGGCAAGCACACGCGCATCATGCTGCCCAGTGGCCGCAGCCTGTACTACTGGCGACCGTCACAGGTGCAGGTGGAGCGGAAGATCCAGAGCGTGGAGGAGGACGGCACCATCGTGGAGAAGACTGTCTCCATGCAGGAGCTTCGGTTCTTCTCCGCCGCAGCCAAGGGCATGGCGCAGTACTCCACCTACGGCGGGTCGCTGGCCGAGAACGTCACGCAAGCAGTGGCCCGTGACGTGATGGCTGCGGCACTGGTGCGGCTGGAGGAAGGGCTGGTTACGTCTTGCTACACGCCCGTGCTCCATGTACACGATAGCATCCTGTGCGAGGTGGACGAAGGGGCGGGTAGCCCCGAAGAGTTCGCCGAGCTAATCACCCTGCCTTTGCCCTGGTCGGCTGGTCTGCCCCTAGCTGCAGAGGCGTACCGTTCGAAACGATTCCATGGCTAACGCAAAGCTGTCCCACTCGCAGGAGCAGTTCCTCCTGCTTCGCATCAAGCAACGCCGTCCCCGGCAAGAACTCCTGTCCGCCCGAGACGTGGCGGTGATGGCGGGGGTGTCCCCCGCCCACCTGTACCACTGCCTGCGCGGCATCCGCCGGATGTCTCCGGCGGTGGCCGCCAAGCTGGGCAAGGTGCTGCGCTGCAGTGCCGATGAGATCCTCGACTGCCTGCCGGACGGGGTCTAGAAACTCGCTCGTCTGCCACCCGCTACGATGCCCGCCGCCGTCTCCATGATGGTGTCGGGCATCGGCTTTTCTCCGGTGCCCAGCTTGATCAGGTACGGGAGCTGACGAGGCACCGCAAACCCGGCAGCCGCGCTGCTCAGTTGCAGCAGGTTGTCGAAGTAGTGGCTGTCCACCTCAAGGGTGAGCAGCTTGCCCGCCATGTCGGCGAGATCCACGGCGAGGCTGGCCGCCGGAGGCAGGCGCATCCGGTCGTCGTAGGCATCCTCGGTGACGAGGTGGTTCAACGCCGCCTGCGACATCGGCCCGAACAGGGGCACCGCCTGCATGGCACCGCGCAGCGGGGCGAGCAGGGTTTCCCTGGCCAGTGCCATGGAGTAGTTGGCCAACGCCGAGTCGTAGTCGTACTCCTCGTCGTCCAACCCACGGAATCCCTTGCTGATCATTTCGCCGACGACCATCGGGGCGATCCACATCCACGCCCCGGTCTGTGCCAACTCGGCGAAGCCCGCACCTCGGTGTGCCTTGACGCTGAGAGCGGTCGCCGTGGCGTTGGCCAGCGTGACGAAGTAGTCACCGAACTGTGCCGACGCATGGTGGACCGCCGACTTGCTGTTGAACGCAGTGCTGTCGATGGGGTTGAAGCTACCCACCACCATCTGCAGCATCTTGTCGGCCTGCGCCACCGCCTCTTCATGCGATGCGCCGTCCGTCAACTGCTGGTTGTACACGGCGTGCCAGCCGATGAGGTCGGTCCACCGCTGCGTCCAGATCTGCGCACGGTACGCCACCTTCTCCTGGAACCAGCGGCGTGCGTTCGATAGCTGGGACCAGAAGCCCGGCTTCATCGACCCCTTGATCTGTTCGTGCAGCAGGTGGGAGTAGGACTCCAGCCGCTGGTTCACGAAGGCGGACGACTGGATAGCGAACTGCTCCATCGCCCGAGGTTGGCGCACCATCCGCAGGAACGTGTTGGCCAGCGTGCCGGGCTTGACCCCGACACCGAGCAGTGGCGACGGGTTCACGGCGTTCTGCAGCGCGTTGACGAAGTTCACCGACATCAACATCATGCTGGCCCGACGACGCAGCCAGTCCACCGATTGGTCGAGGGCGTTGTCCTTGGGCGTGAACACCTGCTGCTTGGCCACCCGATCCAGCCAGGGCCAGATCAGCTTATCCAGTGCCTGCCGATCCCGGCGGCGGATCACCCGCTGCACGTCGTCGCGCAACAGCAGCGAGTTCACCCCCTTCAGCGCAGGCTGGAGGTGGATGTAGTTCACCATCTCGGCCATGTGGGTGAACAGCAGGTCGGGGTCGAGGGTCAGCGGCTGCTTGGCAGTCGGGCTGCGTTCGATAGCCCACGTCGAGTTGACGGACGGCAGGGAGTTGAGGAACTCCTCGTCCATGCGGGTGGACGGCGTGCCCGTCAGGTGCGTGTGCAGGTTGGTGTCGGTGCGGGCCGGGGTGTACCAGCCACGGTACTCCTTCTGCGTGCCGTCACGGAACGTGATGGTGAAGGGGCGCAGTTCGACGATAGGGAACGTCGTGCCATGCACGGCGTAGTGCGCGGCCTGCGTCTCCGGCAGCAACTCAGCGTACAAGTCACCGATGGCTTGCGCTGCGTCCAGCATCTGCTCGTCGATGACCCCCTCGTAGATCATGCGCTGCATGAACTTGTCCACCCGACCAGTGTCGGGCACGCCCGCAGTGATCGAGTCGAACCACGGCGGGACATCCGTGCCGCGCCCGCCGCGCACCACCTTGAACTTGTTGCTGTCGTTGCCCATGTGCTGGAGCAACCCGAAGATCTCGAAGCGGCCACGGAAGACGTAGCCGTTGAGTTCGTGGGCAA
>Ga0129336_10000275_pt1 | contig 28912 bp, 39 predicted proteins | sample CPB6_02_DNA_FD_96878 | JGI IMG/M metagenome (GOLD analysis project Ga0129336, IMG submission 96878) | Freshwater to marine salinity gradient microbial communities from Chesapeake Bay, USA - CPBay_Sum_0.6_0.2_DNA | ecosystem: Environmental > Aquatic > Marine > Coastal | place: USA: Chesapeake...
CTACTGAAAGTTCTTTTGGTTTATAAACCTCCTGATATGCTTCCATTAGTTCCAGAGCATCAGATCCAGTAAGTCTTGACATTTTTATCAATGTATTTTTTAATTTAATATTATTTATAAAAAGGGACTCCTTAAAATCCCTCAGAATTCATCCATTCTTTCTCATAATCATAATCACCAAATAAAAACTCATCAGACTCTGCAGCAAGTTTATATGCATTTAGAATCTCTTGTTCACACCATTCATCGTAATTTGAATCATATTTTAGTAATTTTGAATTCATAATTTAAAATTAGCAAACGTATCAGTTTTCATATCTTGTGCAACTCCACCAATCACATAAGATTCTAATGCTTCTTCTTGAGGTGGATTTTGAACGTTCTTACTATTTAACCAATCTTCAGTCCATGGCAGAGGATTATTATTTGCTGGAACATCATATAAAGGTTTAAGACCAATTGCCTTCATTCGACGATTTGCAATCCATTCGACATAATTATAAAGAAGTTTATCATTTAGACCAATCATAGATCCATCTTTAAAGAGATATTGTGCCCAACGCTTTTCTTCATTGACCACATTTTCAAACATCTTATAAACCCAAGATTCTTCTTCTTGAGCAATTTTTTTCATGTCTGGGTCATCTAAACCAGTTTTCCATTTTGTTAGAATGTTTTGAGTTAACGTAAGATGTAGTCGTTCATCTAGAGCAATCTTAGAAATAATCTTAGCAGAACCTTCCATAAGATGTAGTTCACCGAAAGCAAATGAACATGCAAATGAAACGTAAAAACGAATACCCTCTAGAATATTCACATTTGCTATTGCACGATATAGTTTCTTCTTCACATCATAAAGTTCAGTCTTTCCAAAATCTACACCTTCCTGATTAAACCTCCAAGCATTAGATGAACTATAATTTTGAGCAGATTGAACATATTCATCATAAGATTCGGTAACAGTTTTTGCTCTTTCTAGAATATTTTCATCTGAAATAATTTTATCAAATACTTCTGATGGATTTGAATAAACATTCTTAATGATATAAGTATAGGAATAACTATGAATCATTTCCATAAATTCCCAACAGATCATTGCAGATTCTAGTTCAGGTAATGAGCAATAAGGAATAAATGCCATTCCAGGTCCCCTACCTTGAACTGAGTCAAGCATAATTTGATACTTAAGATTTGAAGTAAAAATATGCTTTTGTTCTGGTCGAAGTTTTTGATAGTCTCCTCGATCCTTGGTCAGAGGATATGCTTCAGGTCTCCAAAAAGCACCCAACTGCTGTTGAGTAAGTTTATAAAAAACTGGAAATTTATGCACATCATATCGTTGAATACCCAAAGGGGATCCAAAGAACATCGGTTGTTTGGTGTAGTCTGAGTTGTTCTTATTAAAGACAGTCATTCCGGTAATATCACAGTTTGCAAGATTCACAATCGTCTTCTCCTTCTTCTAATAGTTCGTTTAATAGGTCATTAAGTTCATCATTATCCTTTTTACCATCATACGTATTCATATAATATGCGGTCTTATGTCCTTTTGAATATGCTGAAAGAAAATCCTTAACAATCACACTCATAGGAACTTTCTTATCTGGATAATGCTCGGGATTATAATTCCAGTTTGCACTGATTGATTGATCAAAAAACTTTTGAAAAACCGCAACAATGTTGAAGTATCCTTCATTGGACTTCATATCCCAGAGAAGAGTATAATTATTCTTCAGTTTTGTATATTGTGGGACAATCTGTTTAAGTTTTCTTTTAATAGAAATAAATCCTCGTGGAGGTTCTATACCATTTGTAGTATTTACTGAAACTGAACTATTGTGTGATACTAGACCTTCACAATTATAGTGATGAAGATCTGGAACCTCAATATCATATGTTGGGACAATTTCCCCGGTTGAATTAATTGATTTGATTTTCATGTCTTTCCTTAAATTTTTTGTATTCTTGAAGTAAATGATTCTTTGTTATGGTGTAATTCTCTTTTTCTATAAGATTTTTTCTCAGTTTTGATTGTCGCATATATGCTAAAAATATCTATAATTTTAGGCATATATGCAACTAAATCAAAATTCAACGATATCGTCTTCTTCTTTCAATTCATAAGTTCTTTTCCATACAGTTGAACCATCTTCAAGTTTTACTAAAAATCTATGATTTGGTGTACATTTAATTTCTGATCCATCATCTAAAGTGAGTGTAATAACTTCTTTATTTCCGTTGAAATAAAGTTTATTAACTTCTTTATAACCCTCAAGAGTCTCAACCTCAATTGATTCTTTGAGATCATACCATCCAATAGAATTACTCAGTTCGATTTCATTCCAATCTAAACCACTTCTTTCAGCAATTTGATGAAAATCCATAAAACCATCAGAAGTTTTTATTTTATGCTTCCAAAAAAGGCAAGACTCACAGGGCATTTGAGCAGTTAATGTTGTATTGCGAAGTCCATATTTAATAATATCTTGACGAAGACTTTCCCAATCATGATGTAAGGGTTCAGAACAGAATTCATCAATTGATTTTTTATAAGTATCAATTGGTAGAATACCTTGTGAATACTTTGTATCACCAAATCCTTCACATGGTCCTTTTTCCCGTGCAAGTTGATTAGATGCTTTGAGTAGATAATACTGAAGACTTTCAGCGAGTCTATGAGCAAGATTGACTGCTTCAGGATCCTCATAGTTTACACAATTTCTTGCGAAATAATGTGCAAGTCCTGTAATACCAACTCCAAGTGGGCGATACTTACGAGCAGAAATTTCTGCTGCTTTTACGGGATAATCTTGAATATCAATGAGTTCATCGAGTTTACGAACAATAATATCGCAGTATTCTTCTAGTTCTTTGTTTGACTTTAGTGGTCCCACATTAATTGCCGAAAGAATGCAGAGTGCAATCTGACCATTTATATCATCGAGTGATTCGAGTGGGTCTGTGAGAAGTAAAATCTCCATGCAGTTGTGAATTAATATATCATTTGCAAAGAAATTATGAGTTCCCTCTACGGTAATATCATAAACGGGAATTTCTTCCTCCAAATATTCAATCTTGAGCATTTTTGTTTCTCCTGTTTTGCCACATAATAGTTGATATTGTTGACATTTTTTTTGACATATTTTCTTTATCTTCGTTGGTCCTATAATAAGGATTATAAGATAAATTAGTTTTTTCCTCTATAATTTTGTGAAAGTTTTTATAACTACCACTAAACCTATTTTTAGAAAAAGTTTTAGGAAAATTTAAATTCAATTCTTCCTTTGCAAATTTAATTAGTCTGTTTTTACCTCCAATGAAACCATATTTTTCAACAAATTTAATTGCAATATCAATTAAATGTTCATCAGTCAATCCAGACCAATTTGGATTTAAATATCCTGTAGTATTTTCACTACATTTTTTCTTCCATTCATCTTGAACTGTTTTTGAGCATCTAGGAATCATCCATCCACCAGTCCCACCTGAAGTTGCATTATAACCTTTTTTTGTATCACTTTCAAAGAGTTTGATGAAGTGTGTTTCCTTTTCATTAATAAAGTTTTCATCTTCAGTTAGGTAAGTTTCAATTACAGATAAGTCCCAACAATCTTCACCATATTTTCTAATTGCAGAATGAAATCTAAATTTAGAACCATTTCTTGCCGATGATAAATGACGATTCCAACGATGTTCCAAAGAGTATTCAGTTTTTCCTATGTAAGATTTTCCATTTTTTTTATTGGTAATCTTATAAACAATATATGTTTTCATTATAGGAAGTGTAATCTCACAACTATTTATAAAATATAGAAATTACACTCCCTATTGTATTAGTTGATTACCAATTCATCAGTTTCAACCAATTCTTTTGCCATCACATATCCACGATTTTTTGTGAATACTTTATGTTCTGGGGTCACAACAATACTCTTTCCAGTTTCATCATCGGTAATTTTCATTACCTTTGCTTTTGGTGAAGTTTCAGCAAACGCAGTAATGGGTTTCCATTCTTGTTGATTAGTTTCTGTGTTGTAAGAAAGAACTTCAATTTGAGGAACTTCATTTGGAGATGTCTTACAGCATTCAATTTCAAAATCTCTATCACCAATATAAACATCTAATTCTTCAATACTAATCACCACCTCAAATATTTTCCAGTTGCATTTTTTTTCATCGTGATTATATGGTGCTTGTAGTTTTGGATATCTAATTTTGATTTTAGTATCACCAGCAACACAAAGATTACTCATCCTTACAAGTCTTTTATAAGGACTATGTGAATTTGCATGATCGATGTTTAGAATGTAAATTCTCCCAGTATCACTGCGTTCATTTAAAATTTCAAGAATGAGTTCTTGAGCATCGACAGTTTGCTTTGTAATTGAGTCATCTTGTTCATAACGTACATATAAATCGTCAAATTCATCAGTCCCAAAAGCATCATAAAGACCCGGAACGTCGTGTGGAGAGAATAGGGTGATTTTCTCGTTGTTGATGAATCTTTCATAGAAAAGTTTAGAAATCGATACGGCATAATCAAGTGACCGAGCACGATTTTCATCATTACCTTTTTCATTCTTAAGAACAATTAGTTCTTTGATCTCTTGATGCCAAATTGGAAAAAATAAAGTCGCTGAACCTTTACGGAGTCCACCTTGAGAACATGAATTTAAAGTTCCTTCAAATGCCTTGATGAAAGGTACGATTCCGGTATGAATCACCTCACCGTTACGAATTTTTGAACCAAGTCCACGAATTCTACCTACATTTAATCCAATACCTGCTTTATTTGAGACATAACGCATCATTGATCCTTGAGTTGCAATGATTGACTCTAATGAATCACCACAATCTAGAAGTGTACAACTAGAATATTGATGTTTCTGAGTGCGAACTCCAGCAAGAATTGGGGTAGGAACATTAATTTTATGACGACTCGCTGCATCATAAAATCTCTTAACATAATCAAGACGAACTTCTTTCGAATAATTTGCGAAGGAAGTTAATGCAATCATCATGTACATAAACTGTGGAGTCTCATACACAGTTTTTGTGCTTCTATCTTGTGCTAGATACTTATCCGCTGCTTGCCTAAGTCCAGCATAAGTGAAGAGGAAGTCTCTATCATGATCAATAAACTTATCAACTTCATTTAATTCTTCCACCGTATAATCATCTAAGATCTTTGAATCATAAAATCCCAATTCAATAAGTTTGTGAATATGTTCTACAAGATTAGGTAGATCTTTTCTACGTCCATAAAGACTCTTACGAATCGAAAAGAGTAATAATCGAGCAGCAACAAACTGATAGTTTGGATGATCTAGACTAATTAAATCTGAAGCAGATTTAATTAAAATTTCTTGAATCTCAGAAGTTGAAATTCCATCATATAATTGAATACCCGAAGTCATTTCAACTTGAGATGGAGACACTCCAGAGAGATCTTTACATGCTTCCTCCACCATGAGATGAAGTTTATTCAAATCCAAAGATTGAATATCACCATTTCTTTTAATAACCTTTGTTCCGGTGCTCATACTTTTTTCCAGTTGTTAAGTTTAATTTTTGCTTCTAGTCCTGAGTAGGTTCCAGATTCTACCATATCCATAACGTTTAGTCCAGCCATTGCCATAAGATTGATGTCTTTATAAGAATTACTGGATGACCAAATAACGACCTTTTCACCTTTATCAATTGTTTTTTCAATTCTACGAATAATTTCAGTATTTCTTGGTTCATTATCATAAATCCAAACAATATCATTAAAATTAAATCGGTCTAGATTGGCATCAGCACCACACATAGCAATTGAGTTTGGAATAAACTCACTATCAAAAGGTCCCTCAGTTACATAAACGGTCTGATTTTTTTGAATACGATTTAAACCATAAATTTTGGGTGAATCTTCATTCAACATCACGGTAATATATTTAACTGAGTTTGATTTGAGTGCTCTACCCTGAAATCCAATCAAATTGTCATCGCTATCATAAAGTGGTATAATGATTCTGGGTTCATCATATTTGATGTCATCAAATGTTTGTTTATGAGAATTTGTCCATTTTTTAAAGTTCTCTGCATAATAAAACTTATCTGGATTTAATCCACGATCTACCAAATAAGTCTTTGACTGATTATTCTCAGATGCTTTAGGTAAATCTAATCGTTTTTTAAAAACTGGTTTATTGAAGTTAAACTTAGGTTCTTCTGTAACGAAATTTTTACCTGTATGTCCTTCCTTAAACTTTTCTAGTGTATATTGTTTATGTAATACTGGATCTAAGTCTTTTAGGAAATTATTAAATGAAAGACTTAATCCACAATTGTGACACTTAAAGTTTGTATTAGTTTTAATTGAATAAAGATAACCTCTTGCTCTATTTTTATTTTTTTGTGAATCTCCGCAAATTGGACATCGAAAATTATAAAGATCTGATTTTACTCTCTTAAATTTTTGTAGACGTGATGAAACTAATCCAATATACTTAGAATCAACAAAATCCATGACGTAGAGGTTTTATTTTGAGTACTCTATGCTAGCAGGTCTTTGATGATTTGTCAAGAGGGATGGACCAAAGGCATTGATTATACCTAAAAGAACTGCGGCAAATGCAACAAATCCACCAATTTGCCATTTAAAATTTGTAAGACCTTGAATTTTTTCATCAACTTTATCTAATCTTTCATTAATATCAGTATCCATTTTTTCCAATCTATCATCCATTTCATTACATTCTTTTTCAGTGACCTTTTTCAAGTCATCAATCAACTTCACAAACAAATCATCATTTCTAATGCTTTGTTCAATTCGTTCGTCGTGTTTTGCAAGAATCGATGCAATTCTTGAATTTCCTTCTGATATCTTGTCCACCGCTGATTCTAGTTTTGATAGCATTTCGCGGGATAGGTCTTCATAGATATTGAGTTTAGATTCAAGTACCGCTAATTTCGATTCTTGTGAAAACATTTAACTTAATCCCCTTTTCCAACGAGTTCTAGCGCCTGGCATTCTTCCTCTTGCAAGAATTGGGTATTTACTTTTCTTAAAAACTGGTGGTGTCTCAGTTTGTAAGTTAAATCCAAGAGATTTTTCACCAGTTCCAACAACATTTGCAATCATACCTTCTTCCTTCAAGATTCGAATAATTTCAATAAGTCTATCCAGTTTATTCATTAGATTGCCTGTAATTGTAAAAGACAGTTTTTATCTTCCTGAATTTCATGTATTTGAGTTTTTGGATATTCAGGAAAACGATTTAAGAACAAAAGAAAACTTTTTAATGATGACCATAATTCACTATCCAAATTATAAAATAATAATGGAACTGCGGCATCATCAAAAACATTAAACAAAATAATCAGGTGATTTAATATAAGATGTATTTTTAATTCACCTGTATTTCTATAACGTTTTAGTAATCTTTTAACGTAGCGAATTCTCTTCAAGTCAGTCTCGAAATCCTCCATTGTAACTGCTTGAGGGTTATCGTAGAATTTTATGGCAAATAACAAATAATTATCTTCATTCAACTCATCAAATCTCATATATCATGCTTTAATTGTTAACGTGGTAACCCCAATTCCGACTCCAGCAGTAGTTCCAGCACCGGCAACATTTTTAACTAGTCCATTGATAGTTTTAGTTACTGCTGAACCTCCAGAGGCATCAGTAATTACTCCAACAACACCGTTAGTGGTATTAAGTCTAAGAACTGTTCCAATTCCAGTAGATGGTGTAGTAAAAGCAAATGCAACTCTGTTGGTAATTTGACCATTAAAGGTAATAATGGTTTGACCAATACCTGGAATATTAACTTGAACTGGAGATCCAGTTGAAGCGGCAGTTGCGACAATATTAGAACCAATTGAAGGTGTAATTAAAACTGTTGCACCGGCGCCACAATAAACAACTTCGTTCCAAACAACATGAACATATCCAACAGTATTAGTACCAATTCCAGTAGTACCACCAGCACCAATGCTAATTGGAGAAGCAAGATTTGGATCCTCAAAGAAAACTGCAACAGGAGTTGCTAAATCTAAACCAGTTGTACTTGATCCTGCACCTGCTGTATTAAGTCCAGCAACTGGAATTAAAATTTCATCATAGTATGAAGTAGATAGTCCAGAATGCATTTGAGTTCCATAATGTCTAAAAATCCAACCACGATTATCTGCAAATGCATCATATGGACTTCTAGTTCTATCTTTTGCTTCAAATAAAGATTCTGATGATGAATATTTGCCTAGATATTTTGGAATCGCGTAGTTGTTTACCGCAGTTTCAGCATTAGTAGAGATGCCCCAAAGAGCCATGAGTCTTACCCTATGAATTTCTTTTTATAAAGATATTTATAAAAAAAGAAGACTTTTAATTTTTGTCTCCTTTGTGTAATATTGTTTTTAATATATTAGTTGTGAAATCTATCACTCCATTTTCTTTAAATTTGTCAGTTTTTGATAACCATTCAGAGAATGCTAGTAAAACAGATAGAGTGATAGTTAAACCCCAATTAATTAAGAAACAGGTTGTCACACCTGACTCTTAAAGAGATTTTCTTTCACTAATACTAGAATAGTATCATCAATACTATTATCAGTGGTTTTTACATACTTCTCAAATAATTCAATGACAAGATTTTTTACAACTGTATGAGTAGCAAGACTCAAAATAATTGGTTTAACTACAGTAACTAGAGTACCCATGATACCTCCTTTAAGTATATCCTAGTTTATTTAGGAATTCAAGTAGTCTTGCTCACTGGAATAATCATAGGATTCTTTATACCCATAGATTGAAGTTTAGTCCTGATAAGACTTTTAGTTGTATCCATTCCCCTAGAATCTTTATCTGGATCACCTCCACATGAATCTTCCTTCATCGCTTGCTTTCGAATTGTGGCAAAATATACGTTCTCACCTTCTTTAGATCCATATTGTTGCTTCATTGATGCCTTCATACCAGATTTGTCATACTTAGACTTTAGTTTTTGTTCTCTCCTCTTTTCACTTTTTGTCATCTTTTTTTCATTGAGAATTCCAAGAAACTTTGAATATCCAGTTTCAAGAATTACATCACCCTCAAGTTGTCTATGTGCCATTAATTTTACATTTGAACTATCTTGAGGATTTACAGTAACTTTATTGGGTTTAGTAGCAAAATCAACGGGTTTAGATGCATCTGGATTTGCAACTTGTGAAGAAGAAGCAAGAGTAGAATTAGATAATGACGAAACCTCATCTAAAAAAGATTCTTTCATATTTTTACCTCCCATTTGATCCTTTCCGAGTCTACCTGCAATAACATCACCTCTTGTGACCTTATCATAAGGGGGGTAATTATTCGCTAAATTTTTATCGTTTGGATTATTCTTTCTGTCATTCTTTTTTTCACCTTCATATGGATCACCATATTCAGTCATTTCAACATTAAGACCTCTTGCTCTAAGTTGATTAATCTTTTCACGAGTTGCATATCTTACATAAGTAACACCACTATCTCTATCTGTTACTCTGACTTTATATTTTTTACCAGAACCCTTTGAATTAGATTCTTCACCTAAAGAATATTTAAGTTCATCAATGTCATAATAATTTTGAGGTTTTTCTACAAACACTTTATAAAGTGCTTTTGCCATTGAGTCAGATGCAGATTCTTTAATTTCTAATGCAAAATCTTCTGCCTGCATTCCACCACCACCACTGCTACCACCACTGGAATCACCTGATCCAGATTTGCCAAATAGTTTATCTCTAACCTGAGTTTTTTCTTGTTCACTTAAAGAACTATTCTGCATGTATTGTGAGTATGCAGTTCTAAGTGGAATATTTTCGCGTCTTGCACGATATCGAATATCATATACCGCCTGACGAACTTTTTGTTCTGGTGTTTTCTCTCCACCTCTATTATCATCTTTTTTTTGAAAATTATTTGATTGAGGTTTTTTATTTTGAGAAGACATTTGCGCCTGTGGATGACTTCTTGCAGGAAGATCTTCAGCAATATGCTTTTTCATGAGAACAATTTGATTTTTTTATTTTTTCCTTTTTTTATTTATCAAATTTACACCATAAGGTTTACCACCGGGTTGAATATTCTTTGATGCAACTCCAATTGCTCCTGGAGTCATTTTAGAAGTGTACTTAAAATATCCTAGAGTTCCAACCAGTGTATTAGGTTTTTTCGGTGATCTCATCATTCTATCCATTGTATTTTCAGTATAAGATTCATTTACATCTTTTATCCATGACTTAAACATAAGACCACCTTCAGTTACACAAATTAAATGATTAGCGCCTCTTCGAATAATTCTACCAATCATCCCAGTGTTCATATTCTCAACAAATTGACCAACTTTAAATATTTTACCATTTACATAATAATCTCTAAGTTCCTGTAAATCCGACTCTGGTGAAATTTCCCAAACTTGATATCCTTCTTGCTGAAGTTCTTGAATACCCATACCTTGACGAACTAAGTCAAATAATTCAAGTGCCTCCTTATTTTTAATTGTCAGAGGTAATCCAGATCTAAATGTTACAAAATCACCTTCTGCGGCGGCGAGGCGAAGTCTAGATGATGTAAGACCCTCTACATTTTTACTATCAGCATCTTCCTCACCTGCAGGTATAATTTCTATAGAATCAAATTGATAGAGTTGACCATTATATCCATTAGATAATTTTTCAAATTCTTTAACTCGATCTGGTCCACTCACAATTCTGACATTAGTGTAACCATCATTATGTGCTTTTTTTAAAACATCAAAAATTGAAATAAAATTAGGATCATTTACAATTCTCTCACTGTGATCTGGAAATAACTTCCTCATGATTGATATTTTTGTATCAGGATCCAATGGATTTTTCTTTGGATCAAAACTTCTGGATGGAACGATAATATAGTCTTCACCAGTCTCCATTGCTACACTTGAAGCGGTATCCATTAACTGTTGATGTCCAGCAGTTGGAGGATTAAATCTTCCAAAAGCAATCGTCAAAGTTCCTTTAGTTTTTGGAACCGCTGGTGGAGTTAATATTGGTTCTTCAGGTGGTAAAGGAGCATCCTGAGGTTGAATTTGATCTGGGGGTAGTTGTTCAACAGGGGGTTCTTGTGGGACTTGCTGAGATTGATATGCGGATCCTAATGGAATATTCTTTTCAAATTCATTTTGTTTAGGATCTTTACCTCCGATGATTTGCCTCTTATTAAAGTACTTTAATTGTCCCCCAACAGTCTTTGCCTCAAATTCACCTGTTGCTCTATTATAGTACCCACCATGACCATCACCAACAAGTCCAAGTCTTTTCGCTTGAACTGATGCTGCCGTTGCTTCAGATATAAATTGAAGATAAGTTTTCACCAGTATAAGTCTACAGTATCTTTATTATAAGATTATTTATCATATACAAAAAAAGAGTGCGTTGAAGCACTCTTAGTATTAACGAAATGACATCAGATCAAATAACTCTGAATGCATTTTTCCATATTTTCTCATTAGTTCACCCGCTTTTGCATTTGATTGATTTTCGGTTGAACTACCCGCATGAGGACTCATTGAATGCTTTCCTGTTTCAATATATTGTTTATAATGTATAAACTCATGAGCAAGAGTTCTCATAATGTCCATAGGATGCCGATTAATAACACTCAAATGAATTACATTATCACTAGATATCATACCAAAAGCAGAAATTCTTTTAGCAAAATCAGAATCATCAATTAATATTACAGGTATATCATAATTCAATTGAAGTTCTCTTTTAAGAAAGACCTGAAATCTTTTAAGAATTTGTTCAAGTTGAGTTCTTGAAAGAGGTCTACCTTTTCTTTTTCCGAGAATAGACATGATTATTCTACACTTAAAGTAGTCTCAATTTTTTCATCTAGATCTCTAATTACTGCTCGAAGTTCATTAATTCGTTCAGAAGGAAACTCATAACTATGCCCTTTTTGTGCATCAAAAAGAACTTGGCGAACTGCAGCAGCAGAACGAACATCCATTTTAATTGTCACTTGTTTTGATTTAGTCATATTAACTCCTTATATCAGATGTCACCTTCTTTACGATTTTCAGACCTATAAACACTAAATGTTCCTTCTGGATAACGTGCTGACAGTTTCTCATAATTAATTTGCATAATATCCTCAAAAGTTACATCCATAGCAATGCAGAATTGTGCAAAATACCAGAGTGAATCTGAGACTTCTTTTAAAATCCAAGTCTTAGAGTCTTCGTTAAATGGTTTACCTTGAAGAAGGCACTTTTTAATAATTTCAATCGCCTCACCCATTTCAGCAGAAGCACCAAGAGCAAATGTTAGGAGATGTGTGAGTTTCACTCCTTCATTATCAAGTTCCTTGATTCGATCCAGAAGAGTGTTAATGTCAGAACTAGCAGGACTAGTCGTTTGCTTTACGAAAGCAATGTACTTATTTGAATCAATTGTGTTATTTTCCATTAAAATTTAAATCCCTCGAATGACTTTTTAGGTTTTTTTTCTTCGTGATCATTATACTCGTATTCTTGTCCAGAGTCAAGTATGTCACCCTGAGCATTTTGCTCAACATCATAAAGACGCATTTTTGAACGATCTATTCCAACTACGAATCTCTTATTGATTGATTTATCTGAATAACGATTCTTAAGTTGTTTAATCATAATCTGATTCATGTTATCTAATTCTTCTGTGCTGATAATTGCCAGAAGAAGATCAGCAGTTGCAGCAGTACCAAAACTCTCTGAAATATCAGTCATTTCAATATCGGATGAATTTGCTCCTGACCTGGTTGTTTGAGTTGCCGTAAAAAGAGGAACATCTAATTCTACGACCATACCTCGAACTTCCTCAGTGATACTTTTCACATAAGAATATGAATTTACATTTGAATTTACTTTAAATCTACTTGAAGCACAGATATTGAGATAGTCAATAAAAATTACATCAGGTTTAAATGACTTCTTCAATTGAAGTTCATTTATCAGTGCTTTAAAGTGTCCAGAATGTGCAGATGCAGTTGGATACTGCTTAATTACTAAATTACCTTTGGTTTTTTCAAGAATTTTATTAACTTTATTTTTGAAAATATTTTTTGGTAAATCTTCAAACTGATTGATAGGAATATTTAAAATGTTTGCATCAATACGTTTGGCGATTTCTTCTTCTGCCATTTCCAATGTAATATAGAGGACATTTTTATTTTGAAGAAGAAATGTCGATGCAACGTGACACATCATCAGTGTTTTTCCAACATTTGGACCAGCAAGAAAAATATTAAGAGTCTTATTTGGAACTCCACCATTTGTAATCTTGTTTAAGTACTCGATATCAAATGGAATTCGATTTTCCTTTCGATGATAAAAATCGTAACGTTGTTCATAATTCTCAAAGTAATCATGTCCAATATTATTATCAAAACTTACCGCTAGGGCATCAGAAAGAATACTTGGAATAGCATCACGATTTTTCTTTTCATCTTTTCCATCTGCAATATGAATAGATTCCATAAGTGCAAGATAGATTGCACGGTCTTTACACCATCTTTCAGTAGTGTCCAGTAACCACTTATAATCAACTGGATTGTCATTTAAAGATTTAGTAAGTTCATAGACGTTCTTGATTTCAGATTCATTTAAATCTGTTCGATTATCTATTTCGATGCTTAGTGCTTCGGTAGTAATCGAAGAACCATATTTGACGATAAATTTAGTAACTTCTTCAAATACAACCCTTTCGGTTTTTTCTTCAAAATAATCTGGTTGAATAAAAGGTATGACTTTTCTTGAATAATCTTCATTATAAATTAAATTCCTAAGAATTGTTGCCTCAGTGCGTTCCATAAGAGAATTTTTGTTTCGCGTATTCGTCAATTTTTTGCATTACTTCTTCAGTGAAATACTTCTCGGGATTTTTTAGAATTTCTTTTTCATAAATCTTCTTACCCTCGACTTCATATCTGTTTGCAGCATAAGTCCATACGCCTGATTCTGCTGCTAATTGTGGTAGACCATAATATCGATCTAAACCTCGCTCATCATAAAAGAGACGAGTCTCAGCATCTTGATTTTCCTTACTAAATCTGGATTTATAAGTTTTTGCCTTAATAATAGCACCAATGATGTCAGTCCCTTCTTTCTCTTTTGATTTGGACAGATAAATGATTGTTGAAGCAGAATAACGTAATCCACTTCCACCAGAAATTTCTTTTGGAGAGTACATACTCATTGAATCATATACGTGATTCGTCACTATCATTGGAATGTTTGCCTGACCAAGTTTTTGAGTCAACATTCTAAATGCACCCTTAATGACTTGTGCTTTGGTCATATCTCTTGTATCTTTTTCAGCAAGAGTATCAGAAATCTCTTTATTTGTTGAAAGCATTCCTAGAGAGTCTAAAACAAACATACAAGGTTTTCGATCGGACTCATCTTTCTTAAGATAAATATCAACCGCTTTAAGTGCCTTTGTTCTAAACTCTTCTACTGTTACAACATTTAAAATAACAACTCGATTTACATCAATTCCTCGACTTAAAAGTAGACTTTTTGTAATTGCAGATTCTGTATCAAAATACAAACAATATCCATCAGGATTGTTAGTAAGAAAATTCTTAACAACTGCTAGAGCATAGTATGTTTTACCGCATCCTGATTCTCCAACAATAGCAGTGATTTTATTTCCAGACACTCCACCGAAAATACTTCCAGAAACCAATGCATTGAAGATATACGAACCTGTATCTACATAAGTTTCATTCTCTTTAATATTTGATGCAATTTGTGCATATTCTCCACCAATTTCTTTTACAATATCATTTAAAAAATCTAATTCAGTGTCCGACATTTTTTTTCTCCATTTTTTTATAGTTCATCTTATATGACCATAGTTTGGCATAAAGATTTGGATTGGTTTCTTTCAAGTTATCAATAATAATTTCTAATTCTCTTTCAGTTATAGGTAATTCCATCAATTAAAAAATGATTCTAATGAGACAGTATTTTCAGTCTTCCATCCAATAATCTCAACTAGACTTTTAAGAGGTTCTAGGAACGTCTTTTCAAATTGTAGGTCATAGTCAATGTATTTGTCAAGGTTTAATTCCTTTGGAAATTTTTGAATGAAAGAAATGACATTTTCTCCAATCGTATTTGGAATTTTTAGATAAATGTATTTGATTTTTTCACCACTATTAATTAGGGAATATTTGTTTGTCAATTTTTTATCTTGAATATAATAGTTGTACAATAATGCACCTCTAACATGCATTGGAGTACCTTTAATATAAATCGAAGATTCTGAATGAAACTTTTGAATATTAGAGATTCCCTTGGGTGATGCAATCTGTTCTGGAGTTAAAGATTTAAATTCATCTCGAATCTTATTCACATACTTAATCAGGTCGTCTTGTTCACCATTCATAATAATCTCAATTCCACCTTTAATTGCCTTTCGGCAATATGCTGGAGTTGAGGTTTTGACTGCTTCGATACCAGAAATTTTAATCTTAGGTTCCGAATATCGAACTCCTTCATTATCCCACACGTTGAGAATATAATTCTTCTTTTTTCTCCAAAGAGCAGAAGAACATACCTTCTCCCTCTTCATGTGAAGACAATTCTCATATGCATTTGTAACTTCACATAGTTTATTGAATGACTTATCAATAAACTCCTGCATTACAGTATCACAGACTTTAATGAGAAAATTAATGATTTCACTTTCAGTTGGATTCTTATTCTTGAATACTTTTTGAATAATTGGTTCAAAATATAAGAAAGCACTGTCTGTATCCATGGCAAGAGTCATGTCAACATTTTCAGTACCAGCAATCTTGTTTAAATAAGAATTCAAATCTCTTTCAATCCACTTAATTACAGTTTGCCCAGAAAAAGTAATTGCTTCTGCATTTCGAATATCATAAAATCTAAAATATTCATTACCCAATGAACCAAACGCAGAGTTTAACGTAATTTTGAGTGCTTGTTGATAATTCTTGTAGGTTGAAATTTGATTTTCCAGTTCTTGAGAAGGATTTTGTTCATATAGGGTCTGAGCATGAAGCATTTTCTTTTTGTATACACTTCTCTCGTTAAACATCTTCTCCATAATTTTAGGAAGAAATCCCTGTTTCTTTTTACTATACATTGACCCGTTTGAGCAAATTGTATAGTCTGAATATTCTGATTTGATTTTAAATGTGTTATTCAGAATATCATTAGTCGAAACATCATGATTTTTTTCTGAGATTAAAGTTTCAGGACTAATATTATAAGTACGAATCAAAGAAGGATACAGTGATGCCAAGTCAAAACTGCAAACATATTTAAACTTTCCAATTTGAGGTTCTTTGACGTGAGCACCTTTAAACTTTTCAGTCTTTACACTTGAACTTTTTTTAGATGGAATTACTATCTTATCTCGAATAAGATAGTTGTAAATAATTCCATCCCACATTCTTCCCTGGGAATATACGTCTGAGAGTTTAACTTTTGCCTGATATGCAAGAGTAAATGCCAACTTAATTAAACTAAGTTTTTTTTCAAGTCGTGTAATCAGATTACAATCTTGAACATTATACTCTACGAATAGATTGAAATTTTTAGTATAAAAATCCTTAAAGGTTTCATATTCTTCATGTTCCAACTTTTTCTCATTTAGAACTTCCTGAGCAACCGTGTCTAGACGATTATTTTCAGTGTTAATAAATGCAAATTTCTTAAAAAGATTTAAATAATCGAGAATTGTTGTACCATAAATTTCATATTCATATTCAGTTCTATTGTCTGCAACGTACTCCCTACACGAAATCTTTTTCCAAATAGAAAGTCGCTTAGATTCATTCTCTCCTAAATTTTTCTCAATGCGATTAATAATATATGGAATATCGAATCCCATAATATTCCATCCAGTAATTACATCAGGATATGCAGACTCCCAAAACTCTAAAAACTGTCGGAGAAGAACACTTTCATTTTTACACTCGTAATAGACATGATTTTTAATTTTTTGTGCAAATGGTCTACTACCCCAAGTGTAAGTAATGTTTTTATTGAAGTCTTGTAATGTAATCAAAAGAATTTCTTCATTTGCCGATTGAGAATCAATCGCACCTTGTTCTGAAGTAGTTTCAATATCAAGAACATATAACTTGATTTGATTTATATCAAAGTCGATATTATCATTCGGGAACTCTTCAGATATAAACTGATAAACTGGATTCTCTTGACCATAATATTCAAATCCTTCAACCTCATTATATCTCTCCATGAATTTCCTTGTCTCAGAAATTGATCCAGGTTGAATTGGTGAGACATACGCTCCACTGAGAGTCACATAATCGGTTTTTACCTTTGATGGAATATAAAGAGTTGGTCTATAATTGATTTTATATTTAGTTTCTACACCATCATCATAACCCCTATAATAAATGTTACTGCCAATCAAATTCAAGTTAGTGTAAAATCTCATTCTTTAGTCAATTCAAGATACTGTTCAATAATTTTTAACTTTGGATCCACCATGGTCAAAATACTATCGGAATGAATCATCATTTCACGTTGGTCTGTAACTTCAGGCCAAACGGTGAGATTACCATCTGCATCAATCTGATAGGGATTGATGAGTTTACAATCTGGTTCACCAAGTTCGGAACCAACTTCAATAATCTCTGAAATAATTACGTTGTCAACCTTCAACAGAAGACATTTGATTGTTTTGTTCTCCATTTAACTTCTCCTCATAAAGTTCTTTAATATTTTGAATTGGTTCCACAATTGTTACAACCCATTCTGGTGGAACAGGAATTTGAGTATCACTACTCAACGGAATCCAAGGTGATAACACTACTTCTAGATCACCTTTTGTAAGGTCACTCTCCTCAGTTAGAAGAAGAGTTTTTCTAAGTTCAACTACATGTGGATAATTAAACAAATATCCACAAACATTTTCACCAGAAATAAGTTCTTTTGCATCTGAAATGATTGTTTCACCCGATTTCAATAATGCTAGTTTAATGGACATACTTCGTTTTACTCTCCCCCCATAATAGCATGAAAAAAGGGAGGTGTCAACCTGATTTTGACCAGGTACCTCCCTGCAGCACCGACGATAGTTGGGTTCAATTTATTTAGGATTAACGTTTGCGTTTAAATGCACAAACATCTTTACCCAACATTGAATAGTATTCTTTTCTTCCATAACAATTTTCTTTTGGTTTTTTATACTTAGAGTAAGAACCAAAGTCCCCAACTTTTTCCATAAATTGTTGAAAGGTTTTCATAAAGTTTTTACATTATTTAGATGTAATCCTTTCTTTTATGATGTTCTGGAATAATTCTACCTAAAGTAATTCTCAAAAGTCCATCCTCAAATTCAACTGAACGTACTTCAGTTTCATCACTAAGAGTCCAAACTCTAGTAAAACTTCTTTGAGCGAGTCCTTTATGCAGATAATCAGATTTAGTTTCTTTGTCTTCTCTCTGACCTTCAACATAAAGTTTCCCATCTTGAGTGTAGACAGAAACTTCTTTTCGTTTAAATCCTGCTAGTGCAATTTCAAGTCTAGATTCGACATTACTTACCTTAACCAGATTATATGGAGGATAGTTCGATGTAGTCTCATGAAGACTGAAAATTCTATCGAAATATTCATCCAATCCGATGCTATTTCGAGTAATTCTTTCCATCAATGCAGGAAGATCTGATGCACTATATCGTGTAAACTGATTCATTTTGTTACTCCTTTAAAAGCGAGATATAATATGCTGAATCCAAAATAGGCATTCAACATATTAATATATATCATAAATTAATTAAAGATGTAAAGTAGTAAACTCCGAACTCACTCAAGACCAGCATCTTCATCTGTTTTTTTCTTAGATCCGATATTATACTTTGTCTCTAATACCCAATCGTTCTTATCCTTATAAGAAAGAACTTTAATTTGATTGAGTGGTGCAATATCTTGAATCTTATCAGCATCAACTACACCAATCAATCCCCAGTCAGCGAGAAGTTGAATGATGCGATTTCTACGCTGAACATCATTAACAGTTAGATTTGCATGTTTGCCATCTAGTGCAAAAAGTTCTTTAAAGTGAGTAATAAAATATCTACCTTGTTTATGTAAAATATGACAAGATTGATACAACTTTTTCTCTTTTCTTGATGCCACTCCAATACGAGTCAAAGTTTCACGAACCTTTAAGAAATCATCGGGTTCATTCAAAATCACTTCAACCATTTTATCAGGCGACCATTTCACTTCGGGTTCTTTAACGATACTCATTTTGATCCTCCAATTTCAAATTTTGCTTTAATGTAATTAAGTTGTTCCGGGGTTAGAATCCTCAATGCTTGCTTTGCCTTTTCATTACTATAACCATAATAACGTTTGACATAATCAAGGTCTTGGATTTTTTCTCTTGAAACGGAATTGATATAACGCTTCCGTTTTCTCAGACTATTTATGTAAAAATCATATTGCATTTTCTTTGGTAGAGAATAATACATATTCATCTCATTCGCAAACATAATTGAATCAATGTGTCCAGATAAACATCGATTGATAATATATGGGTTATATTCCCTTTCAAGAGAAGAATCTTCGTCTATCAAATGATGCTTTGTCTGATTGATAGATTTTAACCAGTCAATTAAATCCATTTATCGAATAATCTCCAAATTTGAGTTTATATTCCAGAGTTCTAATTCAGTTCTAAGACGATTTTCAGTCTTGAGTTTTAAATATCGGTTTGATGCCTTTTTCTTCCACCAATTAATAACTTCATCTGGTTCATATCCAAATTTAGAAATATAATATCGTTTCTTCTCTGTAATCTTTTTTGCATTATCAATACATTGATTGAACTCTTTCAGTTTAAGATCATCTGTAAGAGAATTTCTAATAATTGAAATCATCTTTGTTTGAATTTTTAATTTTTTAGACGACTTATCTGCTGAAATCAATCGGTTACCTCCATTTGCATGATCATTGAACCACCAAAATATTTCGCGGAAATAATCATCATGAAAAAGTGGTAAAAAGTTACTTTCAGTATCGCCTATATGTCTAATATAAGGTTTAAGACCATCATACATGGATACTCCTTTTGTTGTACCGTATAATGAAGTTGTTTCAAAGTAATGTAGATTAGTTCCATACTTTGCATCAAATTGTCTTTTGAGTTCATTTGAAGATGCCAATAGTGCTAAAAGTTTTCCACCAAGATAATTATAACCAAAAGGTTGTACTGGAACAATATTAAATGCCATTACAAATTCATGGTTAATTTTTTGAAGAGATAAAACCTCATCAAAATAGTCATTCCTAGGTTTAGAATTAATAGTAGGAGATCCAAACCTAATTACTCCAATTACCTTATTCGTATTATCTTCTGTTACAATCCATTTGATAGTTCTTCCTGGAATTGCCTCTTCAATTGCATTTGATGCAGTTAGATTAAGTATCTCAGAATAAAGACCTTGATTGTACTTAGATTTTGGTTTTGAATTAGTATCTACTTCATGAATAGAAAACTGCATGTCATTTGGATGAATATCAAAGTTAGAAAAGATTTCATCTTCAGGACCAAATAATTTTCCAGCAGCATTAATCAATCTACTTTTTTTAACGAAGCGTAAATAATCATCAATACGATTAAATTGAGAATAGTATTGTATAAATTGGTCTGCTGCCCAAACAGCATTTTCAGGACTCAACATGATCAAACTAAAAAATGTTTTTCATATTCTAACAGATCCTGAGGAGTATCAATGATGTTTGTATCCAAAGGAACTGTTTCTGTCCAGCGTCCGTTCTTTTGTGGTCGAAAGAAAAGATTGATTCCTAGATGATTGTATTTTTTGTTTGTAGGGACATGTACTTTATAATCTTGACCATTATTTTCAGTAAGTGCAGATAGAGCGAAATTTTCATCTTGAGTCACCATAACAGTTTTACATGACTCCCAAAAAATATTTTCAAATGTAGAATATTCCGACAAATACTTATCTGGATTGTCCATAATCATTCTACCAATAAACTGTGGGGAAAGGCAGTGATCATAAACCACCTTCTTGCCACTAAGTTTATTTTGAAGTGCTTTTTCACTTACAAGACCACTAAAATTACACAAAGAACAATCAAATACATTGATATAATAAATTCTAGTGATTGGTCGATAAAACTCAGGTTTGCCCCAATATTTAATATTCGATTTCAATGCATTAAAAGATGTTTTGCAATATGCTTTCCAATTCTTTTTAATTCGTTTCATAATCAGGTAAGTTATATTTCAAATATTCACGAAATGTAGTCTTCATTTCCTTTTGAGTCATACCACAATGCCGTGCTGCAAGGGGAAGATTCATAGTAGCACGAAACAATGCCTCATTTGCCTCTCGTACATTGTCAGGTGTAGTCTTAACAGGAATTTCTACCAGATTCATCTTATTAATTTTATATGGATTCATTTCCACTCAACCTCACACATCATTTCAGTTAAACATGCAAGAAGATTAATCTCTTGGTCACAGACAAAAGCACACTGATACTGATATTTGGCGATAATTAAAACAGCAGCAGGAATAGATTCTGATGTAAGATATGTGTAACATGAATCATAAACTTTCCGAAGTAGTACTGAGGCATCATTATCTAAATTAGATATTACCCATTTACGGACTTCTGTAAAATTCTTTTCTTTCATATGACGAACAAGTTCATTTACTGTCACATCAGTAAATGTTGTAAGAATACCTGAATCGATCTTTCCACTAGTAGAGTAACGTTGACATTCATTAAGAATGCGACGAAAATCAGGGAAATGAGATGAGATCAATTCAACTAGAACTTTTTGATCATATTCGATTTTTTCCGCATCCAGAATTGATTGAAGTCTTTTGAAAAAATTTGATGCCACTTGTGCCTTTTGCTTTCCTTTGATTGTGAAGTCAATGACGGCACATCGGGAATGGAGTGGTTCAATAATTTTGTTTTTATAGTTGCAAGTGAAGATGAATCGGCAGTTGCTATAAAATGCCTCAATATTCGCCCGTAGAAGGAGTTGTACATCGTTGGTTGTGTTGTCACTCTCATCCACGATGATGATTTTGTGCTTAGAAGATCCCGTAAGTGAGACGGTCGAAGCAAAGTTCTTTGCCTGGTTCCGTACAGTATCCAAGAAACGTCCTTCGTCGGATCCGTTGATGACATAATAATCTGCCCCTAACTCATTACATAATGCTTTTGCAATTGTGGTTTTACCAATACCAGGAGGTCCAGCAAGAAGAAGATTTGGAATCTCTCCCTTCTCCACAAACTCCTTGAAGGTTTTTTTAGTATCATCTGGAAGAATACAGTCGTCAATTTTTTTTGGTCTGTATCGTTCCGTAAGAAGAAATTCACTTGTCATAATTTAATTTTGTTCACGATTTGTTTTCCCAATAATTATAGCACCAGAACTTTTATCTCTACTATAAAAGTTCTTAAAATAATATGGAGCAAGAGTCCAAGTATTAAAATGAGGTTTGGGTTCAATTCCTCTTTCTAAATTGAGTTCTTGTAAGAGACCCCATTCTTCATAAGTCTCATTCCACTGAAAAACTTTTACATATTTAACACCAGATTCAAGTAATTCAATTGCCTTATGTTGAGTCTCAGTCCAACAATTAAATACTTGATCATTTACTTTCATGATACCCATTCTGGACGCCTCTGAGGTAAACGAAGATAATTATCCTTTACCCAAGGTTTGGACGCAATGTATCTTTTATATGCCTCAAAGGTGTCGATACTGTCATCCAATTTATACTCATCTGGCATTGCTCGGACAAATGGAGTAACCTCAGTTATTTTACCTTTGGGAAAAAGATAATATGCATGAAGGAGAGTATTATAACACGAATGAACCTTACCATAACGCAGTTGAAACTCATCACAAAGATTCATTCCATGTTTGATTAACCAATAGGCATTATTAACACTCTCTGCAACCCATTTGGTGCAGGGATGATTACGGAAGGCACCTTTTTCTGTAGAATAAGGACTTCCATCTGCCTTTGGAATGGTTCCATAGTCATGGTACCAGTTTGATGCAACGATTGCCAAGAGTTGGCAAGTCTCCACCGGCATTTTTGTTATATGCCTATCAGGAAGTACGATTGCACTCTCGGTGGGAAATGGAGAAGTAATAAAGATGTTCAATGATCAAATCTCAAAAACAATATTTTTGAATCACATTATTAATTTTTTTGGGTTTATTTTCCATCCAATGTGCCTCATGTTCAATGGCACGAGTTGCCGAAGATACTGCTAAAGAATCATTAACTTCACTCATTTTGCCATTTGAAAGAGGCATATCTTTTACAGAAATACCAAATGGTCGATATCCATTACACATGTGTGCCACATGAACCGCTTCATGTAAAAAGGTTTGATTGATACTAGAATATACATTATATCCACTGGACTTAATATTCTTAGTGCAAATAACAACTTTTTTCCCGAAGTCAACGTATCCGAAGATTTCTTTATTTCTACAATATTCAATATTCTCTCGAACACTGAATTTTGCCTGATAAATTTTATTGAGCAGATTTTTTGCTTCGGGACTAAGATACAATAGAAATTCCATCAACCAAACGTACTATCAGGTTCTAAAGCAATCCAATAAGATAGATTATAGTTATTATTCGTAAATAGTGAAATTAGTTCCTTTGATACAACAACGTCATAGGCACCCGAGATAATCTTAATATTTTCAACCTTAAAGTTGAAAGTAAAAACTTCATCAGTTTCTCCAACAATAAAAGAACACTCCGTTGAAGTATCACTCTTTTTATCTCGTACAACAAGACGGATTACACCATTCTCTCCTACAGCAGAAAGATCTGGAAGTTTGTAGACAGAGGATGCTTTCAACAGTTTTTCAAGGGTTACACTATCCAATTGAAAACAAATATCTTTAGATGGAATCTTAATTCCTTTTTCTGGAGGGGATTTGATTACATTTGGATCTGCGAAAAAATATTTAACCCTACGCTTACCCTCACGAATTGTAAGATATGAATCCTCAGAAAAATCTAAATCTGGATCTTTATGTAGACTAATTCCATTCAGAAATTCATTGAGGTCATAAATTGCAAAACTTTTTGGAAATTCTTCGGAAATTGTTGCTTCAGCATAAATGTTGTTAGCAACTGAAATTGTACGAAGAGTATTACCACCCTTTACAATAATTGAGTTATTGATTCCAGCAAAATTCTTGAGGACTGTTAGAGTATTATCAGAAAGTTTCATTTTTTAGTCTCACTTATTTTCAATTAGATTCAAATGATTAATTAAAAGAATCGTATAATGCAGTACTTTAAATAGGTCTGCTCGGGGTGTACCTTTAGAATCATAACGATCAATATATTTGGTTACATTACCAGCGCAAAATCCTTCTCGACGATTGTGCTTGATCTTATCAATTGTTTGTTGTTTATCTGTTGTAGTTCCATCCACATAATGCTGATTATAGGTACTTATAATATACCCCTCAAGTTGCTTGAGAATCTTATCTTCATTATATTTCCAAAAGTTGTTAGTAGATTCGTTCATATGTAAAGTGAATTTATAGTTTGAAGAGTTCATAAAAAGGGAAAAGTCACTAAGAACTTCTCCCCATCATATCAAAAAGGAGTAGCATAGTCAACCCATTTCGCTTCTGAAGTGGGAGTCATCTGAAAGTCTGCATCAATTTTATCATAGAGTTCAAGAAAAGACTTCTTTGTTTCATCATCAAATCCTGAAATAGAGTACATAATGGATTTATTCTTATCCTTAAAAATTGAATATGCTTTTATAATATTAATAAGACGGCGAGTTGAAACTACTTCATCAATTCCACCCTCGAAGAAAGTCTTTCGAATTACATCAGACCAATCACAAAGTTTTTTAATAAAGGATTCCACATCATGCATTTGAAGTGAATCCGAGACTTTAGATAGAATTTTAGATTCAACTGAAATAGGTGGATAATCTTGTTCCAAAGTGATTGCAAATCGATCAAGAAATGCAGAGTTCAGAACATTTGTTCCAATGAAACGCCCGTCATCAGAACCTTTACCTTTAGTATTTGCAGTTGCAAAAATGTTAAATCCAGGGGCAGGTTTTACGTATTTGTTAATTTTCTTTAGAAAAATTCCTTTACCTTCAAGTACGGACTGTAGTGCAAGAATCTTATTGGATGCCAAGTCAATCTCATCCAAAAGAAGAATTGCACCACGATTCAGTGCCTCTACAACGGGACCCTCATGAAATACTGTGGATCCATCAATCATCCGAAATCCACCAACCAAATCGTCTTCATCGGTCTCAATTGTAATATTGACACGAATCAATTCACGACCCAGTTGGGCACATGCTTGCTCAATACCAAACGTTTTACCATTACCAGAAAGTCCAGTGATGAATGTCGGATAAAACATTTCAGACTGAATGATCTTCTTAATGTCTGAGAAATTACCAAAACTTACGAAAGTTTTATCTTTATCGGGAATCAAATTTTGCTGAGTACTAGGTAGAATTGAAGGCGCTTCATAAGACCGTTCAAGATTTTCAACTTTTTCTTGTGTGACTTCAAGATTCCATCGACCCCTTTGAATTTTAAAAGGTTCAAGTCGAGTTGTCACTGTGGGATAAGAGATATCATAGGAAGCACAGAATCCGCGAATATCAGCAGAAGAAAACTCAGTGCCATAGAGAGTTTTAAGAGTATCGAGAAGTTGTTCATCACTCATGGAAATTTTACGAGGCATAATGTAGGATTGAAGTGGTTTGGGTTAACTCAGTTATTATACAAGGGGAATGGTGCCCATGGGGCACCGTAGTGGACAGTTGAAAAAGTGGACCTCATGAGATCAATTCAATGAATTCTCCAAGAATACGTTTGTTCATCTTTTTAACTTTAAGACTCTTCACAAAAGCACTCTTAATTTGAGTCCGAGTAGAATCCTCTGGCACATCAAATTTGCTATCCTGAGAAAGAGTTTTTGCCGATAAAGTGAAGTAAGAATGATAACCTGATGTCTTAATAGTAAGACACTTTTCTTTACTCCATTGATTCATGAGATTTTCAATCTTGTTCATATCATCATAATATAAACGAACAAAATATCGAACATCCCTAGATTCTATCAAGCGAATTCCAATAAAACTCATGTCAGGATATGAATCACGAAGATTTTTAAGTAGTGTATTAGTTTGAACTATAGGTGAACCACTAAACTTATAAGAGTGTCCGCTTTTACGATCTCTTAAATATGAGTTATCTGCAATATAATTTTTACCTAGATATGAAGAACCATCCCGAATTCGATCACAATGATAATTTAATCCACTTGACTCACCATCAGTCAAAATTACACAATGAACCTTTTGAAGATTATTTTGATTCTTAAACTTCGGTAAGATTTGATGAAGTGCTATCAATGATTCATTGAGTGGAGTTCCAGAAAGACAAAGTTGATGAGGTACATTATAATAATATTTGTAATATTTAAAACACTTTGATGCAATACGAAAAATATTTCGAAGTTGATTATTCAAATCAGAATTCTTAGTTTTACTTGTAAACAGATTCATTAAAGAAAAATTAGGCGATACACGAATCAATCCATGTTTAGGAACATAAGATTCTTCAATATCATGATAAGTTTTACAATTATAAGAATTTGTAAAAGCATAGACCTCAAACGGAATTGATACACGTTTGCAGAACCAAATTAGATTATAAAGTTGTTTGATAGTATCCAGAATTACTTGATCCATGGAACCAGACCAATCTAAAATAAAAACTAATCCATGATTTTTACCGCCAGGAATATTTGTAACACGCTTAAAAATATCAGAATTGAACTTATACGTATGAAGTTTATTACAATCTAAAACACCAGTCTTTGATGTTGACGCCCTTGCATAGGAATCCGCAGACTTGTGACATTCAAATTCTTTGACAAGATAAGAAACTTCGCGTTGAGAATTCTTCTTAAATTCTTCAAATTCCATGTCAACTGCACTAAAAATACTGTCATCTATATGACCCCATTCCTGTTTACATATGGAGTGAATCTCTGAATTTGGTATGACAATTTTATCTAGATTCAAATTTGGAATCTCCAAATAGACAGTCTCCATCGTAAGTGGATCAATCAATGATTTAAGTGATTCCTCTAGAGAATTCATAGTTTCAACTTCAGGTTCTTTATCATCATCTTCGGAATCTGAATCAGAGTTTGATGCACCATTACCACTATCATTCTTATCTGAATCATCATCTTTGGAATCTGAATCAGAGTTTGATGCACCATTACCACTATCATTCTCATCTGAATCATCATCTTTTGAATCTGAATCAAATACCAATTCTAATTGATCATCATCACTAACGCCATCTGAACTCATAGAGATTCCAATCTTACTTAAAGGCGGATTAAGTAATTGATCAGACTCATTTTTGGGTTGATTTTTAATTTCTTTTTTACAATAATTATAAAGACGTTCAGATGCAATTAAAACTTCATCGAATGTTTCTGCATCAGAAATTTGTTTTACGATATCTAATTCTTCATCTGTAGAAAATGTAATTGATAGAAAACTACCAATCTTAAAATATAGATTTACACGATCTGCAAGATTAAACTTATCAATATTCTTGTTTTCAATTTCGAAAAAATCATTCTCTACAAGTTCTTTGTACCCATTGTAAAAAGTTTTAGGTGAACCTGGATATCTCCGTTTACATAGTTGTTCAACTCGAACATCTTCACAAATATTTACAAAATTTGGAGGAATGTTATAATCTTTAGTCCAATCAATATTTGGAGTCCACAATGAATGACTGATTTCATGAAGAACTAACATATTATATACATCATCACTCGCCTTTTCCCATAGGGGCAAAGTGAGAACACGAGTATTTACATTAAAACTAGCGGTTTCAACTTTTTTATGCTCAACAATCAAATCTTCTGTTGCCAGAAGACGAGCGAGCATTCCGCGAATCTCAAATTTGTTGGACACTTAATTCAGGTGCGACATGAGATCAATATAGACCAACTCAACCCTCATACGGGCACCACTGGGACACTTTCAAAACTGGACTACTGTTCACCACCCTTTAGTAAGAATACAAATAATCATATAAAAAGGGCACAATAAAGTGCCCTAACTTCTAATTCAAATAAGATATCATAAATTCATATTAGATTATATAATCATGCTTCAATAATACTTTGAAACCATTCTTCACTCATTACATCCATAATTCCATAAGCAGTTTTTTCACAATGAGCAAATCCTTCATCTAAAAGATAATTTATAAAAAATTCTTCTGCCATTTGAGTTGTAAATTTTTGATTACCGTATGTGAATTCCTTTTTACCTGACCGCCTTGCTCGTCTAAATGCTCTTTCAAATGTATCTGGTCCAACAATTTCAGGACCAACAATTTTAGGACCAACTGCTAATCTAGATCTAATTCTTCCACTAGGATCCATAGTATTGTATACAGGTTTTACATTTTGCTCACGGTTTCTTCTTTCATCGTCCTCCTTTTTGACCATTGCAGCACCAGTTCCAGCACCTGCAGCGATTCCTGCACCCGCAGCAGCAAGTCCACGACGTATATTTTCACCCTCTTGTCTTGCTTTACGTCGTCTAACTGCTCTACGAACATTGAGATTCCCTTGCACAATAGCACGATATTGATTTTCTGGTGAGGAATCTGGATCTGGTCCAGATGCTTTATTTTGAGGTTTAGATTGACCTTTAGTGGTAGTTTTACCAGATTGAGTAAGTATATTTCTCTGAACTTCCCCTGGAGCAGTTGGAGTTTTTGGCAGTTTAGCGTCTGGACCC
>Ga0129336_10000276_pt1 | contig 28903 bp, 32 predicted proteins | sample CPB6_02_DNA_FD_96878 | JGI IMG/M metagenome (GOLD analysis project Ga0129336, IMG submission 96878) | Freshwater to marine salinity gradient microbial communities from Chesapeake Bay, USA - CPBay_Sum_0.6_0.2_DNA | ecosystem: Environmental > Aquatic > Marine > Coastal | place: USA: Chesapeake...
ATAACTTGATTGTTGGTTTAAATTCCATGCGAAAGTAGAAAATTTTAAACCGTTATTTCCTGTGTTAGCTAATCCAGTATAATCAAATGTATTTCCGTTTGCGGATGAAATTGAACCATAATTTGAATAATAATTATTACTATTTGTGGTAAATATACCGTTGGCTATTAATATTTCTTGATTAGTAAGTGTATTATTACTTATATCCCAAATATTATTATATGATACATCAACATATCCTTGATTTAAATTTGAAGGGGTAGAACCTGTTGCTGTACCATTCGGTATAGAAAATCCGTTTACTATATAAGGATAAGGAGCTAATCCAGATGGATTCATAGTACCCCCGCCAGGAATTCCGCTATCAACATTTGCTGACCAAACTCTATATCCTTTGTATCCTGATGTAGATGGTCCTAAATTCAGTATAGATGATGATAACAAATTTGTAATTAAATTATATGATGGTTGATCACAAATTACATTTATAGTCGGTAATGACGCGGAACCTTGACCATATAAATTATTAAATGTAATATTTAATGAAATTAACGTATTATATGTAGATGATACAGATGAAGCTTGTAAACTATTATTTGTTATATTGATTGGATTTGCAAATTTTCCATTGGTTGTATTAGTTATATTACTGTTAGTTTCTTGTGGAGAACCACTTACACCACCACCAAAAGTATAAGTAACTAAAGGATTAGCATAAAAGTAGTCCCCCATATTATTTAGCAGCAAACTATTAATCGAAAAAACAGGTATTTGACTTTGGTTTAAAACCCATATTCCAGATATTTGATTACTGTAATAATTATTATTATTACTTGGATTTATGGTGAAACCAGATATACTGTTATATATCGGAATTGAATTTAAATTATCAATATAAAATGAATAACTTGAATTAGGATTTATACCATTTCCATTTTCAGTTAAAGTAGCATTAAATAATGTTGATGTAGGTATACCAAAAGGATAAGTATTACTAATCTTCATATTTGTACTACAGTCTAAATAAAATCCTTGATTATAAGGATTGCCTTTATAATACGCGTCAAAAGTAGTTGATGTAACAGTTATTCCTCCTGAATTATCCGTAAAAGTTGGTCCAAAACTAAAACTTTTAATTGTTATAGAAGTTGATGTTGAATTGAGCGAAGCTGTAGCATTTAAAGTTGAACTTGTACTATTTTTTCCATAGATTCCATTTGCTTGAACTGCTGTAATTATATTGTTGCTTATAAAACCAGAAGAACCTATATTATTATAATTTATTATATCGTTGTTTATCGTGCTGTTATTTAAAACCAAGTTATAAGATATGGCATTAGAATTTGTATATTTTTTACCAGAAGAATTAAATAATGGAGTAGGAACAAAAAATGTACTGGTTGGATAACTTGGTGGTTGAGTTGAATAAGAATAAGGACCAGTAAGACCATAATTAGGATTAGAACTGTTTTTTGCTTGAACACTAAAATTATAAGTCGAATCTGGATACATATTATTCACGGTAAATGGAGTATTTACATTTGCGTTGGTGGATGTTCCAATAATTAATGGAGTTGATGTTCCTGAATCAGAAATGTTAGAATTATATCTTGTAGACGAACCGTTAGATGAATAACCGTTGGATGGAATTTGGTAATTACTTATGTAAGGTGGACCTGTTGTAATAGTCGAATAAATATATTCAACGTAGCACTGTAATTCTACATATCCATTTGATACATCAAAATTACTATGAACATTAGCTGGTGTTTCTATAGTAGGTACTCCATTATAATTAAACTCAACCATACTAGGAACACCGATAGACTGAAAAGAAGTATAGCCTGCATAACTGACATTAGGATATGGACTAAAATTTGAATACCATAATATTAATTGATTATTACTTGGGTCTTGTGACATATTTGAAAAATCAGAACTATAATAATTATATGTGTTTGAATTAATGAATCCGTTACTAGATGACTGATTTGTAACAATTATTGTATTTAATGAGGTAAGATTAGTTGTATTATTGTTTAAAATTTGATATGTTTTAATTGTTCCTCCAGAAATATTAGCGTATAAAGTAGCACTTATATTTTGAAAACTACTTGAAATATTTTGATATAGTGATGGAATTGTCCAATTAAAAGTAATTTGTGTACTAGTTGAAGTACTCGTTATATTGAGTATTTGTGGTGAAAAAGTAGAACCGAGTGAAAAAGGAGTATAAACGTATGAATTTCCAGCAATATTAACGCTAGTATCGATTGAACCAAGATTAAGTATAGAACTTTGTGTTCCAACATCAAGAGTTCCTCCTCCAGAAGCATCTATATTGGTTAAAAAATTTAAACTAGAATCGACATTTAAATATAAATTATTTCCCACTTGATTAGTATACAAACCGATGCCAGGTTTATAACTACTTCCACCAGAAAAATTAAAACTATAAAATAATAATGGATCTTGTCCGACTATTGCTTCTTGGTTTTGCGTTTTTTGCGTTTGTACCCATCCATTTCCGTCGATCGTTCCATTGGTAGTTTGAATAAAAACATTTGCAGCATCATATCCATCAGGGAGTTCAGTTGTACTTCTTATAAAATAATTATTAGTTCCATTAGAAGACAAATCATATACACCATTATTTATAGCGGCGCTTGTAGAAGGTGTCCCTTGATCATTTAATAATACAGAATTCCCTACTGATACTGTATAACCATCAATTACAAATCCAGAAGAAACATCTTGAGGATAAATAGGTACAGGATAAGAAGTAGTATTATAACTATTATCGAATGTAGAAATACAAGTCACATCTGGTTGAAAATTTAAACCAGTCGCTACTGTATCGACATATGATTTTGGAACAACCGCATTGGCTTGAGTAGAATAATTAGTACCTGAAGATAAAAACATATAATTTGCAGTTAAATTACCACATATATCAGCATTTCCTTGTACAAGTAAATCATTTGTAACTTTAAGATTATCACTAATTCCTGCGTTTTCTTTGACAACTAATTTATTTGATGTATTAAAATTACTTGAAACTACGTTATGTCTTGGATTATAATTTAAACCTCCAAATTGTCTAAATGACATCTATATATATAGAGGATTAATAATAAAAATATAATTAATAAATGTATTGAAGTAGATTTTATGTAGGGAAAAATACACTACATAAAATTAAAAATTTGTAATTTTGTAAAATATTAAGCTATATTAATGGGGTATAATATTGAGGTGTCGTTTGATGTTTTAAAGAATGGTAGTGTAACTAAACTATTAGAGAGTTTAAAAAATAATGCTGAAGAGTGTTTTTGTGAGCAGTTTTTAGAAGAATATGAATTTGAAAATAAAATACAATTTCAAAGAAGACACTGCGTCGTTTCAGTTATATTTTCCCATTCAAAAATATCAGATGTAATAAAATTTATTAATAATATAAAAAAAAATAATAAGCTATATATTGAATTAATTTATGACGATATAAATAATAGAATTTTATATGCTTCGCAATATTACATAACACAAAAAATGGATAAATATAGAGCAAAAGAGTTTAAAATTGAAAAAAGAAAAAGGAGCTATTCAAATGACGAAACAAAAATATTAAATACAATTTTAAAATGAATATTAAAATGAATATTTTTTAGATGTTTTAGATCTATGTCTTTTATTTTTTCTATAAATAGTATTACTTTTATGTCGTCGATGCTTTTTAGATCTCATATAGTTTCTCTTAAATTTTATGGGAATTATAATTTCTTCATTAATTTGATTATTTGGATTTAATTGATTGATAGTTTTTTCGTATAATAATGAATTAATGGTTTTATGATTAGGTTTTATATAATCAAACTCTAAACGCTTATGGATAGGAATATTTACACTAGGATAATTTAGTATTTCAGCTAAATCTTTATTGTCGAGTGTGATGTTAAAGCCTTCGCGTTTTCCGTCAGTATTAGTCATTAACGATAAATTTGCGATATTTCCGTCATAATCCGCATCCCAATTAATTTCATCAATATGATGATTATTATTATCATAAACTATAGTTTGTGTTGTTCCTCTATTTTTTATATAAGTATTAAGCATTATTATATTAAAAGTATATTATTTTTTATGTTAAAGTAATCATATAAAAATATTCAATTAATAATATGGAGATGAATATATCTGAATTGGACAATATGAATCCTTATGACTCATTTGATTATAATAAATTTGAACAAGAACAAAATTATTGGGAAAAAGAATTAAACAATTCTAAGAAAAAAAAAGTTACGTTTGATGATATATTGACAAATATGAATCTCGTTGTAAATAAACAAGGTGTATTACAATTTATGACTCAACATGATAATCCAAGTTCAAATCAATATCCAAGTTCAAATACAAATTCAAATTCAAATACAAATTCAAATTCAAATCAACAAACACAAAAACCATTAGATCCATCTGTAAAAAATAGTTTTATATACAATAAATATTTTAAGGATTATATCGATCCGAACTTAGAAAATCCAGAACCAAAGATTCCAAAAACGATTGAAGAATTAAAACAAATGTTAATTCAAAATAAAATAATAGCTGAACAACAAAAACAAAGAATATCTCAAATAAAATCAAAAAAATTAATGTTTACAACAAATCCAAATACAAATATGAATATAAATTTAAAAAACATAGTTGCGAGTAAAAATAATTTAAGAACGATGAGTTTCAGATAACCGTAAATTAAAGTCTACACTTATTATATTATGGGTAAAACACGTAAAAATGGACGTGGTTCTAGGACTCGCGGATGGAAAAGTCAAAAACCCGGTTATCATCAACGTAGTGTAATGTTAAAAAATTGCGGAAAAAAATGTTTTTTAGGACCAAATAAATCTTATCCAATTTGCACAAAAAATACATGTAAACGAAACACTAAAGGTATTTATTCAGCATATATTAGAGCGAGACAATTACATAATAAAAATATATCACAAAAAGCAAAAAAAATACTTGTACATATGGGTGAAAAAAAATAAAATTGAATTATAATAGTATAAATCTTAATATAATTATAATTTAAATGCTAATCAATATAGAAGAATACAGTATTTCAGACGATTGGGGTTGGTTTGTTGATACAGAAAATCAAAAGCCTATTGAAAAAATAGTAAAATACAATAAAAATAAATTAAATAGAATAGATGATAATGATGAATATGAATACTATATAAATAATAAAAAATCTATATGTAACATAGATTATTTGATTAATGACGATAAATTAAAAACAACTTGTAGAACTTGTAGTTCAAAAAATATGGAATGTTTAATTGAAGTATGCTCAAAAACTATTTTTGGAATATTACTTACTTATATGATATATATAATATTGTAATTAAATATTGTAATTAGTGAGTATTATTATATACAACATAATTTTCCCAATTATTAATAGTACATACACTATTTCCAAATAAATTACCCGATACATCAATAGTATAAGTAAAAACTGGATTTTTATTAGGTTCAATTGTGGTTGGTGATGTTTTAGTTGCGTTATATGTTATAACGGGTATATTATTATTTAATTGTAGTTTAGTAATAAGATTAATATAAAGCTGAGTTTTATCAATTTGATTACACGAATATTTTATTTGTTTTAACATTAATAGATTACTTTGTGAATTAACTTTATTATAATTACATATTTTTGAGTTACAAAACGTATTATTCATTTTTTTTTTGGTTATATAGTCACTTGCGTACATTGGTTCTTTAAATTTAGCAAAACAAGAACCCACAGAATTATTTTTACATAGATTAGTCATTGCTGGCGTTGACATTATACTATACATACATATTATTAAAAATTGATATAAAATAAAATATAAAATAAATATTAAATTAAAGAAATGTTTACTTCGCCATCTTTAAATAATTCGTTTGGTTTTTTTAACAGTTTTAAAAACAATGAAAACAAAAATAATAAAAAAATAGACAATATTTTAACTAATAATATAGTAACTAATAATATAGAAAAAAATTATATTTTAGATGGTTCTGATATTAAATGGGAGGACACAATTGAATTTACATTTCCTATAAAAGGTGGAAGAGTAATAAAAGTATACGATGCTGATACAATTACAATCGCTTCAAAACTGCCATACGACGAATCACCGCTTTATAGGTTATCTGTTCGTTTAAATGGTATAGATACTCCAGAAATAAAAGGTAAAGGAATAAGTGATGAAGAAAAGGAAGCTGCTAAAAATGCGAGATATTTCGTTTCAAATATGATATTAAATAAATATGTAAAATTAGATAATATTGAGAGCGAAAAATATGGCAGAATATTAGCAGATGTTTATATTGGTGATATACATCTCAATGAATTATTGTTAAAAGAGAGATATGCTGTAAAATATAATGGTGGTACTAAAATAAAACCCGTGTCATGGTTAAACTATAAAAATACTGGAGAATTATAGGTCATATACGGTGGTTAATGTTAAACAGAAACTAAAGTCCATATTATTTAATTCAAGAATTCTTCCATACTCATCTAATAATTGAATATTCATAATTTGTAAATTAATTGGACCAAAATATTCGCGTGGTGTAGAAACTATACCTAGATTATTTTGGGTAAATATATTGAAATTATTTGCCTGTAATGAAATACGAGCTAATATATTTTTATTTAATATAGAAGAATTAAAAGCACTATAAAAACTATTATTGACGCTATTATTATAGTCATCAATAACTAGATAAATATATTTAGGACCAGTCGTATCAACTACACTTTCAGAAACATAATTTAAATTACCTTGATATATTCCATTTCTAAAACCAAGAATCCAACCTAATTTTAGAGGTAATGGTGTATTTTTATCATCTTCACCAAATTTATCAGCTTGAAAATTAAGTTGAATTTCAGAAACACTACCGGTTCCATTAGATCCGACTAATGTTTGACCTGTTCCAGTAAAAACACCATCTAGATTGATAGTAAATGATACTCTATCAAATGGAGAACCAAGTATAGAAAGTTGATTATTAATCTGTGTCATAATTGCTAATTGATCATAATTCCCATTTGGTAAGTTAACGACTGTAGACGAACCATTAACGACTATTGTAAAATAATTATTACCATATTGTTTAGAAATAACATAATAAGTTGTAGGAACTTCTATTGATGCTAATTGCATTTGTAAAACATCATTAATATTCATAGGTAAATTTAAATTAAAATTGGTTGAACTAGTTGAATAATAATTCTCTCTAAATCTAGTGTCAATATTTAAGTTTTTTTTAATTGTTCTCTTTTTGAGTGGATTAATTACACCTTGAAAATACTCACTAGGGTATGAAGACAAATAAGGTTTTTCAGGTCTCACTTGAACCATATGCTCATTAGATTCTTCAAGTTTGGAAGGTTTTAATTCGTAACTTGAATTATAAAAATCTTCAATTTTTCTTTGAAAAGGTGAATTATCTTTTTTTTGCTCATTTAATATTATATTTTTTGCTTTTGTCAAAAAATTAATAGTTTTGATTTGTGTATCTTTGTTAATTTCTCTATTATTAATTATACTTTCTTTTAGTTTAGCTTCTTTAATTTCGATAATATTTTTATCAAAATTAGGCGGTAATTCAAACATTTCAATTAATTCTTTTCTTGTATAATTTTCAATATTCAGATCAAAGCTCATATATTATATAAAGTAAATTTATTTAAGATATTTATTTGTTAAATTAATTATTTAATTTGATGTATTTATAATACCGTTTATTTTTAAAATTGATATAAAAAAGTAATATAAAAGGCATATAATATAATATATAATGGAACTTTCAAAAGAACAACAAATTGCGTTTGATAAATATGTTCAAGGACATAACATATTTATTACGGGACCAGGCGGTTCAGGAAAATCTGAATTAATTAGATTAATTTATAAACATGCTTCAAAAAATTTTAAAGACATACATGTAACAGCTTTAACTGGTTGTGCGGCTATTCTCTTAAATTGTAAAGCAAAAACATTACACTCTTGGGCTGGTATAGGTTTAGGAAATGATACAATAGAAAATTTAATTTCTAGAATTAAAAGAAATAAATTCTCAAAGAAAATTTGGAAAGAAACAGATATTTTAATTGTTGATGAAGTAAGTATGCTTTCAAAAAAATTATTTGATACGATAAATTCTATAGGTAAAACAATAAGAAATAACTTTAAACCGTTTGGAGGTATACAAGTGATATTTTCTGGTGATTTTTATCAATTACCACCTGTTGGTGATTATCTTGAACCCAATACACAAGCTTTTTGTTTTGAAAGTGATGATTGGTTTTCTGTATTTCATCATGATAATCAAATAGAATTACAAAAAATATTCAGACAGACAGATGAAATATATTCAACTATTTTAAATCAAATTCGTGAAGGTAAGATTAAACGTAAATCAAATGATTTATTGTTAGAATATGTAGGTCGTGAATTAGAAGCTAACTTAATAGTAGAACCTACAAAATTATTTCCTACTCGAAATAAAGTAGAACAAATTAATAACTTTAAAATGAGTTCATTAAACACGGAAATGAGAGAATATAAAATTAAATATGAAACTAATCTAGAAATGACAAAAGGAGAAAAAGAAATTAGACGTCAATTTTCTGAAAACGAAATAAAATTAGAATTAGATTTCTTAGCGAGTAATTTATTATGCGATAAAGAAATAAAAATTAAAATAGGTTCACAAGTCATGTGTATAATTAACATAAAGTCAGAGCAAGGTGATGTATTAATTTGTAATGGGAGTCAAGGTATAGTAAAAGCATATTGTGAAATAACAGGATATCCTTTTGTTAAATATAATAATGGAATAGAAATGGTAATGCCTAGACATTCTTGGGTAAGTGAAAAAATTCCAGGTATAGGAGTTTCACAAGTACCATTAATATTATCATGGGCGTTAACTATACATAAATCTCAAGGTGCTTCGTTAGATGCTGCTGAAATAGATGTAGGAAGTGGAATATTCGAATGTGGACAAACTTATGTTGCTCTCTCGAGAGTAAAGAGTTTAAATGGACTATATTTAACTTCTTATGATGTGAAAAGGATAAAAATTAATAAAAAAGTAAAAGATTATTATGAATCATTAAGGTTATATTATAATTCAAAAGAAAAAAATGAAGATATGTATATACCCTTAGTGATTGCTGAACCTGTTCAAATTGCTGAACCAATATTATTAAATCATAAAAATCATAATTTTGTAAATTATCAATACAATATTAATGAAGAAAAAGTGAATGATTGTAATAATAGAAATATCAAAGTAATTAAAATAAACTAATTAATTTTAACTGAAATTTTATCTTCTTTAATTATAATTGTTTTTAAAAATTCTATATTTTTTTTATCAATTCTAATTTTTGAAATCATATAAAATATTCTATTATGGGTGACTTCATCAAATACACAATAATTTATATTTTGGCTACAATATAATTCTAATATAGGTTCGATTATTTCATAAATTTCTTTAATATCTTTATCAAATTTACTAATTTTATTCATATTAAATATAATTTCGTTACATTTAGTTTTTCTCTCTAATAATTCTTTATTATATTGTTCAATAATATCTGCTTCGAATTTTTTGTTTGCTTCGTTTGTATTTTTAAATTCTTCATAACTCAAATTCATAACGATATCTATTTCTTTTTCAAAATCACTTCTGTCATCTTCTAATAATTGTTCACAAATAACAGGATCAGCATCTCTTATAATATCTTCAGATATGTTATCCATATCTTTTTTATATTGTTAAATATAATATGTTAATAAAAGTAAATCAATTTTTTATAAAAATAATAATTATATAATAAAAAAATTGAAATAAAAATTGGATATAAAATAAACAGTACTTTTAAAACTTAGTTATAACAAAGATAATTAATGGAGATTATAAATAATAAAAATGTTTTTACAGCAAAAACTAATGAACTTGATAATATTAATAACATCAATGTGGATAATGTTATTAATAACTATAGAGATAACGATAATATATCTTATATATATTCAAATACCGATAATCTTTCGAGAGATATCTGTAAATATGACAACAATAATGAGAGAAATAAAAATTGTCAAAATAATGAATATAATATAAATATTTATAGATATAAATTCACGAATGAATTTACAGAAGAATTATATAAATTTTCAAAAATTCATCAATATGATCATCGTAATGATTTTAAAGAAGCATGGAACAAATGGATAGAAGAAAATTGTTATATAATTGATGAAGAAATTAGACGACTAACAAATTTGGGATATGACGGAAATATCATTGATAAAATGTTTAAAAGTGCAAGATATTATTTTAGAAAAAAAAGCACTGAAAAAAAAGCACCATCTAAAAGACGCTGTTATATAGGGGTACAGAAAGAATTTCTCGAAGCGATAGATAATCATATTAACGAAAATATTAATACAGAAAATTTTAAGCCATCAGAAGGTTTTGACGATTTTTGTAAAAAAAATACGGAATTATTAAAACAAGAAGTATTTACATTATAAAGAGCTGGAATGACAAATTCAGATGAAATTAAAAATAAAATTAAAAAAACATATAAAAATAGATATTTCTTAATTATTAGTAAATAAAATAATAAAGATAATAGAATTAATAAATAAATGAACATAGAGACAGAATTAATAGATAAACAATTTTTTTATAATGATGACAACATGAAATCATTAAATTCTGAAACAACAATGAAACGAAGTAAAATAATAAACCAATGTTTTTATGCTGTTAATGAAGTAAATATTTCAAACAAAATAAAACAAATACCTTACTATTCAAATTTTTTTTCGATAATTGAAGAATATAAACAATTAAATGTTTCACAATTAAATGAAGATATTATAGAAAAAATTAAAAGTGCTGATAACATTAAATATTACTTATTTAAATATAATGATAAAAAATCAATAACCTTCGTAGATTTTATTTATGGTTCAACACAAATTAAAAAACTTATATTTGATATGATTAATACATTTATTTATATTTTGCGAAGTTTATATATATTAAATGATAATGGGGTATGTTTTTTGAATATATCACCAACAAATATAATCTTTCTTTATGGTTATAGAGAGAAACCTGTATTAAATAACTTTCAATTAAGTTTAAATTTATCTACATTAGACTATAATTATTTCTCTCAAATTTTAAATAAAATAAACGATTTTACTTATATGCCAATAGAAATTCATGTTTTATTCTATATTATAAAACATAATTTAATTACATTATCTTATTCGTTTATTGAAGAATTAAGTGAATATTATGTTAATAATTTAAATATTTTAAAATTATTTTCTGAAAACTATAAAAAATCTTATAAATTACAATGTATTGAATTTTTAAAAAAATATATAAATATTTCATCGAAAGATATTGTTAATGATCTATTTAAAAAAAATAATAAATGGGACGTATTTTCTATAAGTATGTTATATATACAAATATTTGGTTCAATTTCTCGAATTTTCTCTCTAAAAGGAAGTTTTATAAGTAGAATAACTATTGAACTTTCAAAAAACTTACATCCTAATCCAGATAAAAGGTATAGCTTAAATGAAACTTTAAATATATTTAATAAATTATTGAATGAACAAAATGATTGGAGTTTTGTAAATAATTTGGATAATAATAAATTACCGCAATTATTTGATGATTTTTCTACTTAACGTCTACTGCGACGACGATTTTTGCGGCTTTTTTTTCCTCCTGACATAGACGCAGAAGCGGATGCTTTTCTACTACGACTTTTGCTTTTACTTCTACTGATACTTCTTTTTTTTGATTTTACACCAGAAGCAGACGCATGTCCCATTTCAGATTTACGTTTACTCGCATCAATTAAAGCTTGCTTAAATTCGTAGTTAGAATCTTTAGATTTACCTTCTTCATATATTTTTTTGACAAACATATTCCATTCACTTGGCATTTATATATTAAATAAATATTTTAATTTAAACAAATTTAAATAAAGTTTAAATTAAACCTTTTACATTTAAAATACCCATTTTTATATTTTATAATATAAAAAAAAATTGAAAACAATATAATTAAAAAATATAAATCATATATTCATAAGTAGAATGGTAAAGAATACTCAAGGTGGCAATAAATCTAAAGGTTTTGCTCGTAAGAATCTTGTAAAAAAAGATACAGCTTTAAGAGTTTCTGAAGATGAAAACGAAATTTACGCACAAGCAGTTAAAGTTATGGGCGGATCAATCGCTAGTGCTATTGATCTTAATGGTAATCCATTAAGAGCTCATATTAGGGGAAAATTTAGAGGAAGAGGTAAAAAAGATAATTTTATAGGTCCTGGAACTTGGTTATTGGTTGGTCTTCATTCTTGGGAAAGCGATAAACTTAAATCTAGTGAAATGAGAAATTGTGATATATTAGAAGTATATAATGAAACAGATAAAAATAGATTAAAAAATTCATTAACATTTATTAATTGGTCTAAATTTATTGCAAATGACAATAAAATGATAAGTTATGATGTTGAAGGAAAAGAAGATAATGATGCTGGATTTGTCTTTGGCGATGATACTACTGAAGAATATGAAAAAATTATAGCTTCCCAAAGTCAAAAAATAAGTAAACTAAAAATTATTGATGAGAATGAAGTAGAAATAAGTATTGATGATCTATAATATAAAATCTATAATATAAAAAAGTTATTTAAAATGTACTATATAAAAATTTATTTTTTATTCTAATTTTTATATATATTTATATTTACATAATAACTATTAAAGGCTTGTAGAATTATACATATTATAATATGTAGTAGTATGTATATTTCTTTTTATAGTTATATTATTATTTTTATTTTTGTTTTTAATAGTATTTATTTTTTGTAAATTTTTTGTAAATTTCTCTCTGTTAAGGTTAGAATTAAATATAATATTTCTAATGTAATGTTGTACTCTAGTTGTCATTTTAGTTGTCGTTTTAGTTATTTATACATTTTATTTTAAAATGTATTTTTAAATCAATTTTTTTTTAAATCAATTTTTTTTTACAACCTCCTATATTTAATATATAACGAAAATAGAATTTTTCTGAATCGATTGAGATAAACTAATAAATTATACTATTGCTGTAAGGAGGTAATTATATGTAATTAATTATCTTTAAATAGTTTTTAAGAATAATTAGTATTATAATATAAATATAAAATACAATACTATCATATATTTATAATATTTTAAATGAGTAACTTATTTAAAAATAATACGAGATTTTCTTCTTTATTTGAAAATGACACACCAGGAAAAACTTACAATACGATAAATAATAATAAAACTTTAAAAAATAAAGAAACAAATGGTTTTAATGAAAATCGTAATTTAAAAAATAATAAATCACTGAATCAAAATAATATATCTGAACAAAATACAAATAACTTTATATCTAAAGAAAAAAAAGAAGAATCTAAAAATATAAAAATACTAAAAGAATTTAATATTAATGATTTTCCTGAATTAAATCCAATAAAAAAAGAATTCAAAATTAATAATAAAATAGATTTTTTATCTATTATTAAAACACGAGAAAACGAAGAAAATAAAGAAAATGAAGAAAACGAAGAAGATATAGATGAAGATTATATTAATTTAAAACCTGGATGGACATTATTAAGGAGAGATAAAACAACATGTAAAACTATAATAAAGCATAAGCCTATATATAATAATATCAATGAAACAATTATAAATAAAGTTTTTGACAAAACAGAACAAGAAATAACATATGATATTTTTAAAAGATTAGCAGAATTATATGAAGAACGAACTAATGAATATATAGAATTATGGGGTTATGATGAATGGGAGAAAAGGTTTAGATTTCCGAATTATGACTATAATTACTTTGATAAATTAGATGAAAAATATGCAGAAGAAATGGAAGAATCAGAAGAAACAGAAGAATCTGAAGATGATATGTATTATAATGATGAATAATAGAATTAGTTTAAAATAATAATGTATTATGTAATTTAAATATAATTAAATATGGATTTTCAATACAATAATTTAGATGATGAATGGATTAATAATTTTGAGCAAACTGATAAATTATATAGTGATTTTTATAAAGATGATTTATATTATATTACGTTAAGGGTATTATATATAAATAGAGAAAATGAAATAGATAAATTAAAACAAGAATCATTATTGATTTCCAAACCAAATGTAATTTCGCGAGAAGAAATTCTTGGAATACTTAAAAAAAACTCTATAGATAACGATAAAAGGTATACACTTATATCTATATTAAAATATAATATAACTTTAGATGTTGATGAAATAAAAAATTATCTTCAAAGTAATGAAACTTTGTCTTATTTATCTGTAATTAAAAATATAGACACTGTTGTATTTGAAAAAAGTATTAGTATGTTTCATGATTTAAATGACTTGATATTGGTTTTTTATGAAAAATCAAATGAACTCAAAAAAAAAAATATAAATAATTCGACAAAAAAAATATATTTAAATGCTAGTAATAAAAAAACAATAAAAAAACGATTTAAAGATTAAAGAATACTTTATAGTATCACCATAAATGACAGCACTTTTAAATAAATCTGATATTTTTACTCATTTTGGAGAAAATGGTCATATTGAATATGGATGGTCTAATAATATTCAAGAAAAAATTGTTCAATTTAATTTTCAGTTGACGAGGACACCTGGAGAAAGTATAGAATATTTATCGCATATATTGAGTGATATGTTAACTGAGTTAAAACAAATTTTAAAATTAGAATCTTTACCTGAAAAACAATTGGCTAAGGGTTATCTCTCGATTTTATATAAAATGATTGGTCATACACGTGATATTATTGATGGAAAAGGTGAGTATAATTTGTCTTATATGATGATTTATATTTGGGATAAATTTTTTCCTGAACTAGCCCGTTTTGCTTTAAAATGTTTTGTTAATTTATCTATTGACGATAAAACTCTTCATCCATATGGTTCTTGGAAAGACATTAAATATTTTTGTCAGTATTGTAAAGATCGTGGTGAAAATATAAATTTTCCATTGATACAATATTCAATTAAGCTTATTAATAAACAAATTAATAATGACTATATTAATTTGATTTCGAATTGTGATGATATATCATTAGTTTCAAAATGGGTTCCTAGAGAAAAATCTAAATTTGGTTGGCTATACGAATCATTAGCTACGGATTATTTCCAATTATATATGGAAACAGCTATCACTGATAACAGTATCAGAAGAGCTACTTTAAAATGTAAAACAGATTATAGAAAGTTAATATCATCCCTAAACAATAAAATTGATACTTTACAGATTAAACAATGTAGAAATGATTGGAAAAGTATTGATTTTAATAATGTAACTTCTATTTCATTGTTAAAACAGAGAAATTCTTTTTTAAATGTTAATAAAAATGGAAAGGTTAGACATAGTGATAATATTGATAGAGTAACTTGTGCTGAAAACTTTAACAAACATATTCAAAAAGCTGTTAATGGTGAAGTTGAAATGAAAGGAAAACGTATTAGTATGGTAGATTTTACAAAAGAAGCATTGAATTTGTTATACCAAAATAGTGGTGAAAATATACAAACAGAAAAAGACCTTTTAAATTCACAATGGCGTGATAATTCATCACAAAACAGTTCACTTGGTAAAATGATTGCTATGGTTGACGTATCAGGATCAATGGAAGGCGATCCTTTGTATGCTGCTATTGCTCTTGGGATAAGAATTGCTGAAAAATCTATACTTGGAAAACGAGTTATGACATTTAGCTCGTCGCCAAAATGGGTTAATTTAGAGCCATATAACGATTTTATTAGTCAAGTAGAAGTAATCAGAAAAGCACCATGGGGAATGAATACAAATTTTTATGCTGCTCTAAATATGATTTTAAATGCTATTGTTGAAAATAAAATGTATCCGGAAGATGTACAAGATATGGTCCTCGTAATATTATCTGATATGCAAATGGATTCAGGCGACCATTGTAACAAAAAAACTTTATATGAAACAATCAAAACTAAATATGAAGAAGCAGGTATGCGAATTCACGGAAGACCTTATAAACCACCTCATATTCTCTTTTGGAATTTACGAAGTACAAGAGGATTTCCTACTTTGTCAAATCAACCAAACACATCGATGATGTCAGGTTTTAGTCCTGTGCTTTTAAATTTATTTTGTGAACAAGGTTTAGATGCTCTACAGAGTTGTACACCTTGGTTATTACTTATTAAAAGTTTAGAAAATGAGCGTTATAAAATATTAGAAACCGAATTCAATAATATATAATATATAATATAATTATATTATATAATGTTAAATTTTAAATACAATAAGCAAAATAATATAATAATAAATATTACAAAACCTCCCAAAAATAATAAAAATAGTAAAAATAATAAAAATAACATAATTATTATTGTTAATGAAAATAAAATACTTAAAAACCCTAATCAATTGTCAAATAGAATACCTAATGAAATAAAAGTCAATTATAATATACCTCCAAATATTTTTCAAACTTGGCATTCAAAATTTTTGCCTGTATCTATGTTAAAATCTGTTATGAATGTTAGAAAACTAAATCCAGAATTTAGATATTATTTATTTGACGATAATGATTGTAGAAATTTTATCCAAAAAAATTTTGAAAGTGATGTTTTATTTGCGTTTGATAATTTAATACCTGGAGCATATAAAGCAGATCTATGGAGGTATTGTGTTTTATTTAAATTAGGTGGTATATATTTAGATATTAAATTTATTCCATATAATAATTTTAAATTTATTAATCTATTGGATAAAGAACATTTGGTATTAGATAGAGATAAAGCAGGAATTTATAACGCTTTTATGGTGTGTAAACCAAACAATAATATTTTATTGTCTGCTATCAATCAAATTGTAGAAAATGTAAAAAATAAATATTATGGTAAATCACCATTAGAACCAACTGGACCTAAACTATTAATTAAATATTTTACAAAAGAAGAAATATCAAATTTAGATATGAATCATATAACTAACGGAAATAATTGTGACAATAAATTTATTAATTATAATGGAGAGATTATTATACAAGGCTATAAAAATTATTTTCAAGATAGAAATAATCATTCAATAACAACTCATTATTATGATTTATGGAAAGAACACAACATCTATAAATAAATATTCTTTTCGTGCCACATATAATGATAATGTTTTATATTATTTTTTTTATATAAAGTATTTTTATCATTATTGTATTCATCATAATTAGTTGACAATACAAATCTATTTTTATATATAATATGCCCTCCTTTTTTATAATGTTCCATATCGATATTAACAGGATATTTATTTTTCAAAATCAAATTACCTAACATTAATGGACCTGTTGGTTCCAAAGGATTACTACCATAATATTTATTTTTTACATTTTTAACAATTTCTTGAATACCATCCCATAATAATTGATTGCCTCTTTTACAAACCATTATTGTATTATAAATAGACAATGGATTTATTCTATCTTTTACCAAATGTTCGTTTTCAGTTAATTCGATCAATTTAAAACCATTCTCACATGCTAATTTTATATCTATATATATACCTCCATTTATATATAATATACATAGACGCCATAAATCCGCTTTATATGCTCCAGGTATCAAGTTATCAAACGCAAATAAAACGTCACTACTAAAATTATCCTGAATAAAATTTCTACAATCATTATCGTCATACAATTCAAAAGAAAAAGCTGGATTTTGATTTTTAAGTAAATCGTTTCGTTCTTTCATTTTTTCAGGTAAATTTTTTGTATACCAAGTTTGATATACTTTTAAAGGTATAATATTGTTATAATGTTGTTTACTTAGTATAAATGGTGTCCTATAAAATATTTCTTTTCTATATTGTAATATATATTTTTTCAGTTCATATTTTTTTTTATTTTGAGATAAACCTATATTCATTAATTAATAAATTATACTATTTTAATAAAATTATTTTAATTTATTAATTATATTTTATTATTTTAAATGGAAAACAATTGTTTATTTGTATCATCAAGAGGAATAGCTAAGAGTTGTTCATTTTTTCCTAAAATAATTTTATCAGATAGAGATGATGATAAAAATTATTTGTTGAATATGTTAACAGGACAAATGTTTGACGGTATGTCAATATATGTAATAAGTAATTTGCTTAAATTTTTTGTTAACATAATATTACCAAAAATAAGACATAAATTTATTCTAATTACAGGTGCGTCGGTTAAAACTTGTCCAATTGAAGTATTATCAAATGAAGAATTTAATAAGTTAATGATTAATAAGTATTTAATTAAATGGTGTTCGCAAAATAATACAATATCTACATTACCTAGAATTAAACAAATACCATTAGGATTAGATTATCATACTATTTTAAATAATCCAAATCATTATTGGAGAGGTAAAAATGAAGGAATACTACCGGTTCATCAAGAAAATATATTATTGGAACTTAAAAAAACCTTAAAACCGTTTAATGAGAGAATATGTAATAAAATATTTATAAATTTTGAGATGAATGCTGATAGATTTAAACACCGAATAGATTCTATTGTTAAAATACCAAAACATTTATTAGATATTCAAAAACAAAAAAAGAACAGAACCGAAACATGGAAAACAATGACTAACTATACCTTTATATTATCACCATACGGCAACGGTATGGATTGTCATAGACATTGGGAATCAATAATATTGGGATGTATCCCTATAATAAAATCACGTGAATTTGAAGATATGTTTAGAGATCTACCTGTTTTAAATGTTAAAGATTGGTCTGAAATAAATGATCAATTACTTAAAGAAACAGTCGATAAATATTCAATAACTAATTTTAATTACGATAAATTAACTTTACAATATTGGAAAAATCAGATTTTTTAGCTATTATAATTGAGTGTAAATAAAAATGTATAAAATATAAGTATTTATTATTTATAATTATAAATTATAGCCTAGCTCTTTTAACTTTTTAATAGTATCTGCGATATTTTTTGTGTTTAATGATTGTTTTGAATTATAATTATTATAGAGGCCAAATTTAGATGTATTGTCTTTTAGCATATAATTAATGTTATTTACATAACAATAAATACCGTTTATTATCCTAATCAAATTAAACCAAACATCATCAGTAGTTTTACATAGATTTAAAAATAAATTTTCATCAAAAATTAAATCTGGAGTTTTATGAAAGAATTTTGGATTATATAAAACGCTTCCCTTACCTGTAAAAAAATTATATAAATTTAAATTAATCAATTTCTCTCTATTTTCATATGTTAACTCACCATTATTGTATTTCAAAGTAAATCCCCTAAAATTAATGATACAATTATAAGTATCATAAAAATATAATAAATTTACGATTAATTTAGGATGATATTCTGTATCATCGTCAATAGTTATTATTAAACAATTGTCGTTCCATTTATCTTTTAATAAAGGCAATAATTTTCTGTATGGACCTGTATTTTTTGTCCATACCACTTGAAACAAATTATCGTTATTTTCTAAAAATAATTTTAAGTTATGGTTTGTTATTATTTTATTTTTAAAACCAGTATCAAGTAAATATGGTTCTTCAGATAAATAAATGAAACACTTTTGTGGTTTAAATGTTTGATTTTTTATGCTTAATAGAGTTTTAAAGAGAATTTCTTGATTTTGAAAGATTGACGTTAAACTAACATATACAGCAATAGACATTATTATATAAACAAATTAAAATAATAATTCATAATTAACTGTAATATATCATACTATAAATATATTATACTATATTATGAAGAGTAATTTTAATTCTCGTAATTATTGGGAACAAAGATATAAAATGGGAGGTAATTCTGGAAAAGGATCATATGAAAATTTAGCATTATTCAAAGGGGTTATTGTTAATTCTGTAATTGCTAATAATCAAGATATAAAGTCAATTGTAGATTATGGTGTAGGTGACGGAAATCAATTATCTTATTTTAACTTAGAAAATATAGATTATATTGGATTAGATGTGAGTGAATTTATAATAAATAAATGTAAAGATATTTATGGTAATGATACTAAAAAACATTTTTTCACTTGCGACAAAATAAATTTTAATGATTTAAAATGTGATTTGGTAATATCGTGTGATGTATTGTATCATTTAATTGAAGATGTTATTTATCTAAATTATTTAAATAATTTATTCAAAATATCTAATAAATTCGTAATTATTTATGCAAGTGACGTTGATAAAGATCATACACAACATGTAAAATTTAGAAAATTTACGGATTACATAAAAAAAAATTTTAAAGAATGGATTTTAATAAGACATATAATCAATCCATACAGAAATGAATCGCCAAGTGATTTTTATATATTTGAAAAAAATGAAATTATTAATAACTGGAAATCATACATTAATACTAATTTAATGCCGTTAATAGGTTTTAAACCTGAAGGAAATATTTATACATCTCATTTGTCAAATAAAGAACAAGAACTTATGATTCCAAAACAAAAAAATATTGTGAATTTAATACAAAAAATCAAACCTGAAAAAGTATTAGAGATAGGATTTAATGCTGGATTTTCTGCTCTTTTAATAAAAATGTCTTTTTCTAGTTTGAATTTAACTTGTATTGACATAAATTACCATGATTATGTTGAAAAATGCTTTAATAAAATATCATCTGATTTTAGTGATATAAATATATTATTAGAAAATTCAAATACAGCATTAAAAAAATTAATTAATAAGAATAATTGTTATGATATTATACATATTGATGGTGATCATAGTATAAAAGGTGCTACTAATGACTTTAATTTATGTTTAAAATTATCAAAAAAGGGTACGATTATTATATTTGATGATACGAATCTAGCCAGCTTAAATAATTTATGTGAAAGTTATATTAAAAAAGGTTTACTTGTTGAATATAATGAATTTAATAAATTTGAATGTACGCAATATAAACATAGATTTTTAAAAGTAATTTAATAAAATAATATTTCTGGTGAAATCATAATTCTCGCACTTGAATTTTGTTTTGCTTGTATATGAAAAGCCCTATGTTCACAATCTTCATAACGTCCATCTACAGTAACATATCGTTTGTAAACTAGTTTTGATTTTGTTACTGTTTTATGTGCTGATAAATTAACATCCGGAATAAGATCTAATCTGATTCTTCCGTCATAATAAGTATTTAAAAACTTATTTGTTCTGTAAATAGAAAATCCATTAAAAGACGAAATACATTCTAGTAATTTATTTTGTGAAGCGGCTTTTAACAGTAATTCATCTATATAATTTTGAATAATATTGTAATATTTTACATTATTTTCAAAATGATTATAACTAAAACAAAATGGATAGATTGAGAGAGCCCATATATCGTAATATTTTGGAACAGTATTAAAAGATAAACCATCCCAATCATTACGATATAAATATTTTTTTAAAATATCTATATTTATTTTTTTACAATTTACGTCATCACAATCCATCATAATAAAAAAAGGATATTGTTCTTTATTTAATTTAATATGATTTAAACAAAAATTTCGTGCTATAGCTAAATTATGGGTTCTAAATATAGAAACAGGTTTTTTATTTATATATAATATCATTTTTGGATTAGTTTTTTGATATTGTTTTAAAATATTAAGAGTATTATCATTTGATTTATCGTAATATATTAAAATTTTATAATCATCAAAGATCGAACCTATTTTTTCCATATTTTGTAATACTTTTAATATATAAGGCTCACAATTTTTTACTGGTCCACATATACAGCAGTTCATTTTATATAAAATAAATATAAAAAATTGATTTATTTTAAATGTATAATTTGATTTAATAATTTTAATATGTTTAATGTGGTAACGACTAGATATAATAATGAAACATGGGAAGCAAACAAAAAATATAGGATAAAAAAAAATTTAAATTGTATTTATGCTTCAGCATCAGGTTTAACAGAAAGTATAGATCTTTCTTCACCTGTTTTCGTAATCGAAATGAATAATGAAATAAACAATGTAATGGGTATTGGTCTAATAAAAAATAAACCAATAACAGATAAAATTTATAAAATCCAAGAAGACAGAAATTATAACAGATTTATTTATATAGGTGAATATCATATTTCGAGAGAAATAATAGAAGATTATAATCCGTTTTTATTATATGTTTTAGATGAAATATTATTTAAAGGTAAAACACATTCTAAACGAGGTTCCGGATTGACAAAAATTCCAGAAAAAGTTTTAAAACTAGATATATGTGAAAGAATAGATGTTAAAAAGGAAATCAGAGAATTATTTTTATATCATTTTAGAGACAAAATAAAAGCAAATAATATAAAAAAACAATATACAATGTGTTAAACTAGTAAAAATTAAATACCTATAGAATTACATATAACATATAAGATAATTTTTTATTAAACATAATTTTTTATTAAAAACAATATTATATCATTTATATGGCTAGTTTTGATACAAATGTTTCAAATTATACTTTATCTGAATTAATGGCAATCATCGGAATTGATGATTTACAACCTGAGCATATCATTGATAACACTGATTATTACATTAATAAATATAAAACAAAAAATCCTCAAATGTCTGTTTTTTTTAAAGAAATACAAAGTCAACTTTTACAATACACAAAGAACCTTAACGAAAAAAATGAAAATGATGATGACACTGATGAAGATGATATTGATGATATTGATGATAAAATATTGGTAGAAACCAAAATGCCTTTACATGAAGGATTTGGTAATATGTCAAATGAAGCGATATATCCTTCAGGAGACAAACAAGTTACTGACTGGTATACTAATGAAGTATTAACTCAAAATGATCAAAACCAAGTAGATAAAATAACAGACCGTAAGCAAAAAATAAAGATATTTGGTAATCAAAATGTTCCAATGAATCGTGAGCAAATAGCTACTACTGATACATATAATCTACCTATTAAACAAGATACATTAAATCCAAATTTAAAAAATACTATTAGTAGATTTATAAATTTAGATAGTCAGTTTAGACAATATACAAATGGGTCGGATTCATCTTCAACTGATTATACATGCGATTTATCAGATACTTTAAAAAACGCACTCAAATTAAGTTTATATTCATATCAAATACCATATAGCTGGTACACAATTGATACCGCATATGGAAATACATGTTTTTGGATATATGATCCTACTTCAGGAATTACTGTTAACGTATCGATACCTCCTGGTAATTACTCACAAACGGCATTCCAAACACAATTAAACACGTCGTTTATAGATGCTGGTTTTTCGTTTCCAGTAGCTCCACCAGGAATAACTGTTCCTGTGAATTATAATCCAAACAGCGGAATAATATCTTTATATCTATACGACTCTTCTTATAATGGAACTTATGGGAGTTTTAACGTAACTACAAATACACAAATCATATTTTATGACTTTACTGGCGTATTACAGTGTAATATAAATTGTTCTAGTAAAAATAACCATTACTTTAATAATACTCTAGGATGGATTATGGGTTATAGATTACCATACTTAAATGTAGATCCTAGCGGTAATACGGCGACTTCAATATTAGATTTAAATGGAACGAAATATTTAATACTTGTTATTGATGATTATAACCAAAATCATGTAAATAATTCACTTGTATCTATTTCTCAATTTTCCAATACACTTAAAATGCCAACTTATTATTCGCCTGATTTACCTTATACTTGTATAAAACCATCGCAACAAAATAATAATTTAAATGATATTATTACTGGTGTTACTAGTCAATCTTTATTTAATACTGAAAGTTCTTCTCAAAATGGTCTTTTAATTGCAGGTAAATATGAACAAGATTATACCGCTACACAAATTATATTACCAAGTGCTCCAAGAACATTAACAAACGCACAAATTTATACAATTAACTCGATTAACAATAATAATAATAATTTAACAAATTATTTATCAAAAGCACCTACGTCATCTGACATATTAGCTATAATACCAGTTAAAACATCAACAGGCGTTCCTACAGGGTCTTTATTAGTTGAATTTAGTGGTTCACTACAGGATAATGTAAGAACGTATTTTGGTCCCGTTAATATTGAGAGAATGGCAGTTAAACTATTAAATGATAAAGGCAATGTTTTGAATCTTAACGGTAATGATTGGTGTGCAACATTGATAGCAGAATGCTTATACCAATATTAATATATTATTTATATATATGATTAACGTATTAAATGAATTAGGATTTTATGTACCTTTTATCTTATTTTTTTTTACATTATATCTGTTACGAACCCATAAAAATTTATTATTTTATTATGTAATTGGTATCTTTATAAATATGATTTTAAATACTATATTAAAAGGTATTATTCAGGAACCACGACCGATATTTGATAACAAAAATATTTTATTAGCTATGACACATGCTAAAAGATATTTTTATCAAAATGGTATACCATTTAATTTATATGGAATGCCATCTGGACATGCTCAGTGTTCATTTTTCTCTACAGTATTTATTTATTTAGCTTTAAAAAAACTTAACATTACTTATATTTATCTTTCTTTATCAATATTAACTTGCTTACAAAGAGTTTTTACAAACTATCATTCTATTAATCAAGTAATTGTTGGCTCATTTGTCGGATCTTTATTTGCTTTTTATATATATAATTTAGCTGAAGAAACTATTAAAGGTAAAATAAGGATTAAACCAGATGATAACGCACCAAATTGAGGTTATTTATTTAAATCTCCATTTTAATATAACAACTTAATATAGATGTCTTGTGCTGGTAAAGGTTATGGTACGAATCCTCAATCAGATTCTTATTTATATTCACAATTTTATTCATCAACAGTTACAAATTCCGTTACACAAAAAACAAGTAGAAAATGTAGAAAATTTAAAGGTTTTTATCCTAATTTTACACCATCATTAAATAATATGTCTATAACAACAAGTATAGCTGGAACTTATGCTAAAGTATATGTTGATGGTTATAATTTTTTGCCAAATGGAACTACAGTAATTCAATTTGGAAATTATGGATATTTGCCGATTATTTTTTATAGTTCATTTAATATATCGTTTATTGTTCCTATAAATGCAGTCATAGGAAGCTATAACGTAAGAGTTGTAAATATATATAACGGTAATTTTAGCCCTCAATTGAATCAAACCTATCCAGGTATTTTAAATTTTTCAAATTCGATTACATATAATTTAACTTAATTATATAAATAAATATATATATGAAATATTACATATATATATCTATTATCATACTTTTCATATCATATTTTTTCATCAAGTACATAACGTATATAACAATAAAAGAAGGGTTTAATTCCAATAAAAATTACATTTTATTAGGTGATAGTATTTTAAAAAATGACGCATACGTTAAAGATGGATATAGTGTTGGAGATATATTGAATAAATACCCAAATATTAATATGTATGATTTAGCAGAAGATCATTCAAAAATAATTGATGTGTATAGTCAAATTAGTAAAATTCCAATCGAATTAAACAATTCTAATACATATACTTTTCTCTCAGCAGGAGGAAATGACATATTAACACATTATGTAGATAGGAATGAAGATATTACAGATACAAGTGTTTTAAAATCTATGTTTTTGGCTTATAAAAATTTAATCAAAAGTATCTCTAATAGAATTCCTAATGCTAAAATCATAATTTTAGATATTTATTATCCGGATAACTTGAGATATAAACGTTTTCATTCAATTATAAAAGAATGGAATGATATGATTTATAATTTCGGAAACGACCAAAAAAATAATATTTATAATATTATTAAAATAAGTAATCACTTAACACAAGGTAATGATTTTTCATTTGGGATTGAACCATCTTCAACAGGGGGTAAAAAAATTGTTGATTTAATTTTAACGATTTACTAGATGATACGATAATAAATTAAAAGTTGGTAACATTTTGTAAAATTCCATTTTAGAGGCGTTCCATCAAAATTTTTTGTTCCTTCAAATTCCCATTCTATATCAGTATTCATATTATTTTTCCAATTCATTTTTACTAGACGATGAAAACTCATTCCGTCATATCCCATTTCTTGTTTTTCACAAGTTATTGTTGAACAAAAATGTTGTTTCGATATATCTCTAATAACAGCACTATCGATTTCATATTTAGCATCTCTAACCGAAAATAATATAGGTTTTTTATTGAATTCATTTGCCGTTTCATCATATACTTCTAAAACGATTACATGTGGAAGATGTGGCATTTTTGTTATTGCATCCGATAGAATATCTTTCCATTTAATATTTGCGTCTCTAATAAAAAGTAATTGAATTGAATTGTTATTAAGATAGTTAATAATACTAATATAATAAAGCAAAGGATTGCCTGCTTCATCTATATCAACAATATATGGATATTTTAATTTATATGATTCTGGAATACTTTTATAAAGCATATGAATTATAGTGTTTGTGTCCAATTTATACGCAAAATTATTACCTGTTAAACACGCATCAATGCCAAAATTTAACAGAGCAAACGCGTCTCTCAACATTTGAGGAATCACTTTTCTATTTTTTTGTTTACCTTCAATCATAAGTTGACGTAAAAAGTGAAAAAATTTACGTCCTTTATCACTAACAAAAAAATTTACAAACATCGTATTAAACCAACAATTCGATTGAGACTGAATTGGAGGTATTATTTTATTTGGATCTATATGTTTATTAGCAGATAAATTATTTAATAAAAACTTTTTTGCTTCTGGAGTATAATAATAATAACATTTTTTACTTTTAGGTATACCTATTTGTAATGGTTCATTCATTTTAAACGCATTTTCCATATTACAATTTAATAAATCTTCTCGTTCAATTGATTTTAAAGTTATTAATTGTTTATTTATGGTTGGTGAATATGAACCTTTTTTAATGGATTTATTTATTTTATTACTTATTTTACGTATTTGGTTAGGTGTTGTGGTTGGTATACGTAATAATTTATTTATAATTCGTTTAATAGTTTTATTTTTTTTTGATTTATTATGTTTCTTTGTTTTCTTCATATAATAAAATAATATTATAATTTATATAATGGGAGCAGGTATATTACCAACTACTATACATAATGGTAAATTATATTTTTTATTCGGTAAAGAAGGCAAATATGAAGATTCAGCGCCAGGCTTTTCTGATTTTGGCGGAGGAACTGATAATAATGAGACGTTTTTTGAGACTGCTGTAAGAGAGGCTGGAGAAGAATTTACTGGTTTTTTGGGCAATGACAAAGATGTCAGAAAAATGTTAAAAAAATATGGAACCTATAATATTGATTATAAATCAGATGGACATAAAACGTATCGTATGCATATTTTTCCGTTTAAATATAATGAATGGCTACCGTATTATTATAATAATAACCAAAGATTTTTACAAAAAAGACTTAATCCAAAAGTTTTAAAAAATTCAAAAATATTCGAAAAAGCAGAAATTAAATGGGTTTCTGCTAATGAATTAACAAAAATGCGTCCTGAATTTCGTTCTTATTTTCAAAATATTGTTGACATGATGTTAATACAAAAAGAAAGTATTTTTAAATTTATCAAATTGAGTCTTAATAATAAAAAAACAAAAAAAAATCACAAAATCAATAAACTTAATAAAACTTATCGCAACAAATAAATATAATATTTTTAATTTATTATTAATTCAAACAACCATAAATAATAGGTATAGATGATTTAGTATTAAAAGTTTTTGACTTAGTATTTAAATTTTTTAAATTCGTGTTTTCTTTTTCAAGTTTATTAATTCTCTCTGTATAGTCAATCAATTTTGAATCAATAATATTGTTAATTTCATCCATTACAAGCTTCAACATATAAAATAAAAAGCTTGATACTATAAATAAACTTATGTATATTGTTAATAGACTGAACATCTTTTTATTGTATTTATTTATGTTTTTAATTATAAAAAATAATCATTTCAATTTTTTTTATAATTTTTAAATTAATTATAACTTATTATATTTTACGTAAAATATAGTGTTTAGATTTAAAATATACTTGAAACTGATGAAATTATAATTGATGGGTTTGTTGTTGAAGTAGAATATGAAGAAGCATAAATTAAAGATATTTGCTGTAATAGATATGTCGTAGAAGAATCTAACGATATATTACCTAATCCACCTATAAACATTATTTTAGGTGTGCTACTAGTAGTGTATATAGTGGTGCCGGTAGTTGACGTACTGCTTATTGTAACGGAGTCACAAAAATATTTATTTGTTCCTGATGGCTGGGCTATTAATAATGTAATTGTATATGTATTATTTAATGACGGAACTAAATTTGTAATATTAATTCTAAAATTGCTGCTAGGAACTCCTGTATGTGTTATTCCGTTAGAACTATTATAATTTATATTCAACGCATTTGTACCCAATAAGGTTCCGTTTCCACTCACATCTGTTATTTTCTCTGCAATTCTTGTACAACTAATTATTCCGTTAAACGACACATCTCCAGTAAATGATTTTACTCCAGCTATAGTTTGATTATTCGATACATCCATAAAATTTGTTTTTACAAAGCCTAAACTCGCTACTTTATTATTACTTGGATCATTCAGAAGTGCAGTAGG
>Ga0129336_10000277_pt1 | contig 28882 bp, 23 predicted proteins | sample CPB6_02_DNA_FD_96878 | JGI IMG/M metagenome (GOLD analysis project Ga0129336, IMG submission 96878) | Freshwater to marine salinity gradient microbial communities from Chesapeake Bay, USA - CPBay_Sum_0.6_0.2_DNA | ecosystem: Environmental > Aquatic > Marine > Coastal | place: USA: Chesapeake...
AGAAAGGATATACCAGCGATTAGCCCGGCTACCAGAAGGCTAAGTAAGACTCTCCGAATCCATGGAGCTTTCATAATTTCACCTTCCACTTCAAAGGCTATTCCCTTTTTGGAATTCCGATAGAGGTAATTACTTAGTTCTAGCGAACTTCACAGAATAGTAAATAAGTGGGATTTGTAACGGGAGTCTGAGCCAAGCTGCAGTAATCAACCCCAAATCCTCGGATGGAATGACGCTAAAGGCGTACCAGATATTCGCTGGCCAAATAGCAATCAGGGTTAGGGCTGTAAGCCAACCAGCCCACTTTTGTTTGAAGAGTAAACCAATAGCGCAAACTAACTCAAAGACTCCGCTCAAGTAGATAAGCAGAATTGGCTCAGGTAGCCAAGGTGGCATCAACCAGCGGAATGAATCCGGATTGGCTAAGTGCAAAACTCCGCTCAATAGGAAGATCGCTATGAGTATCCAAATGGTGATTTTCATGTACCCTAATGTACTAATCAGTAAGCGTTTAAGAGCATTCCGTAAATACCCAGAGTTGGCCAATTAGCCTCCAAAAGCCTTCCTAGAACTCCTAGGCTGAGTAGGTGAAGAGATTTATCACCCTAATTGCCCTCTCTGTAGTGGGGCTGAGCGGGTCGCTATCGGCCCATGCGGCAACACTGCCGAGTGCGGTAATCAACTTCACCACACCATCTAAGGCTGTCTACGGGGATCCTGACAAGCAACTGACTATCACCCAGAATGCTGGGGTAACCACAGTCATCTCAACCACTCCGGCTGTTTGTTCCGTGTCAATCGATCTAAAGGTAAAGGTTCTAGCGGTAGGTGTTTGCCGTTTGAGTGCAAGCAATCCCGGGACAGCGAATTACAAGGCGGCCAGACCGATAAGCAAAAGCTTTGTAATTTCCAAAGCGCCGAACTACATTTCAATAGCCGATTTCAATTGGTTATCAATGGCTCATCGTGAAGCAGAAATTAGCACCTCAGAAACAGCTGGAACTACTGTCCTAAAATCACTAACCAAAACTGTCTGTACGGTTGTAGGACAAAAGGTATACGCCATAAAAATTGGCAAATGCACTTTATATGCATCAAACTCAGGTTCGGCGAACTACTTAGCGGCCAAATCGGTCACCAAAACAATAGCCATCGGTGCCACGTCTACAGTTTTGCCACCTGCCCCTTTTGTTGGTCCTTGGACCGTAAGACAACAGACCTTTACCGATGCCAACTCTGTCTCAGATACAGCATCAGCTAGCGACTGGGTTAGTAATGGCTGGTATAAAGCTGGATTGAAATTTAGAGTGGCTCAACTTCCAGTGCTAAGCACAGTAACCATGCGCTACCTAGTTACCGACAGCACAGGTAGGCCAACTCCTAACAAGAATGTGAATTTGAGTGTTGGTAAAAGATATGCAGGCTCTAATGCAAAGGTAAAAGTAGGAACGCAAAGCACCGCTGGTGTTGATAAATCTCCAGCCGATCAGCTTCTGGTTAGTGCTACTACCAACAGTTTTGGCATTGCAACTTTTGAAATAACAGGACTCGATACTACCGCCCGAAATGGACTCTACACACAGATAGCTGCATGGGTCACTGATCTATCCCAGGACGTGATAGATATCACCAACCTTGAATACAGCCTTCCGGCTGGAACAGGTGGAGTAACCACCGATCCAACGTTGGTAAACCCAAATAAGGCAATCGACAGCCTTTTCTACCAACCCTGCACCGGAGTGACCCTGTTCGGTCAAATCGCCAACATTGATGTTGACCCGGTAGGCAAGGCGGATACCGTGCTTGCCGTATCTAGAGGCCGAAGCGACGCCCCTTCAGGTATTTGGGATTACTCGGTCCTAGCCACGCTCAACAAAGGTACCTTCGTCTCTGCTGGCAATAAGCAGGTCAGCGTTCAGGTTTACTCGCCAATAGCTGGGCTAAAGATTCTGCTGCGAGCACAAAACGCACGCGGTAGTTACACCAAGTATGTTCAAACCCAGGCCTTTACTACCAAGGTGAATCAGTGGGAAACGCTGGTCTTTGATTTTGCCAGCTTGGCAGCCGGTTCGCAGGGTCTAGATCTAACCGTGAATTACTCCACTCTGGCTTTACTAGTCGATGCAGGTAACTCTTCGAGGGGGATAAAACTTTACTTCAAGAACTTTATGATGCCAGGCGCACTAATTCCAAGTGATGCACTCAGTACGAAATCCACTGAGCCTAACCTTTCTGCTAAGGCTGGCCCTATGGGTGAGTATCTTTGGGCTGAAGAATTTAACGGACCAGCAAAATCTAGACCACACTCTGATTCATGGAAATACGCACTGGACTGGAATAACTTCATCCAGGGCACTCAACCCGACCTGGTTGAACTAGACGGTAGCGGAAACCTAGCAATCGGCATGCAAAAGTGTGCTGACGGCTCGTGGAACGGTGGAATCATTCATACTTTAGGGAAGACCGCATTCCTCTACGGCAAGATTGAAGCTCGGATTAAGTTAGCTAATGATCCAGGTTGGTTTAGCGCTTTTTACATGTTTGGTGAAGATGTCGCCCACTGGCCAACGTGTGGTGAGATTGATATTCAAGAAGCTGGCCCGTGGAATGATTTTTCCTCGAGCGGAACAATCCACGGTAACAATCCGGGCAGCACAACCTCTTCGTGGAATAACGGCAGTGGGCTGTCTACTAAAGTTCCATACAGCAGAACCCAACTAGCATCCCAATTTCACACCTATGGGGTGCTTTGGACTCCAAACAGTATTACCTTTACTCTCGATGGCGTTGCCTATCGGCACTTCACCAAGGAACAAGTTCTAAAAGATGTCGGGACTTGGCCTTTTGATGTTCCAGAATTTATCGTTTACAGCATCTATCCATACACGGCCAGCCTTCCAGCAAGCACTCCTGCCGGAACAGTCCTGCGTGGACAGGTGTTGGTCGATTGGATCCGTTATTCCAGCTACCAGGGATATGGCCAGGTATTTAATCGCTAGCTAGATAAAGGGTATCGAGCAAGGCACTGAAACTAGACTTTAAGGCGTCCAAGAAAGTTAGGTTATGCTCCAGCAAATTAAAGTATCTAGTCGCCTCTGGCAGCGCATCGGGCTACTGGAAGACTGGGACCGAACGACGCTATTTCTGGCCATAGGTATCGTAGCGATCCTCAGCTTTGCCTTTGACGTGGTTCGTTTGGACAACTACAGTTTGGGTTGGATTCCGGTAAACGCAATTTCTCTAGGTATTGCGATTGTGATTGTCGTTTTTGGGCTTCGAATTGCCAAGAGTCAAAATCTAGCTTTGAACGAACGAGTCTTCTTTAACCTGACTATTGCTTCAATAGCAATGGGCACTAAAAACGTTGTGACCCTAATGCTCTGCGAGTTTTTTGGTATTCAGGATTCTGGATCTTTACCCTATAGATTCTTTGGTGGCGCACTTATCGGCGTTAGTTTCCTAATTCTTTTCAGCAACCTGCGTGGTGCAAAAATTGAGCGCATCGCTATTCAGAATAGGCTGTTGGCAAAAGAAAGAGCATTGATTGACTTTCGAGAAAACATCACAGATATTTTTGCTAACGAGCAAAAAGCGCTGACCGACCGAACTGCAGTTGAGCTACTGCCACGATTGCTGCTTCTTCAGGAGAAAGTTAGTCTTGGAAAAAGTGGCGCTAGCATCACTAAAGAACTTGAACAATTCCTAAGAAACGATGTTAGGCCGCTGAGTAACAGCCTGGCTAAAGAAGCGGCATCGCTGCAATTGGCAATTCCAAGCAATGTCGAGCTCAAACCCGTCGATTTGAAAGTCAGGATAAATCTAGCTCGGACCATCAGACCTTTTTCAACCGGGCTGCTGGTGGGGATCTCCTGGACGATGCTTGCTCAGTTTGCTATCCCACAGGCAACAATTTTGGATATTTCAATTGCAACGGTAATTTATCAACTCCTGCTTCTTTTGATTAAATTCTCTGTTCGTAGATTTACCAATGCATCTGTAAATCAAGCCCTGATCTTTGCCGCCATACCAGGCACTATTGCAGCAACACCGAGCTATTACCTCCTTTATCAGATACCTAACGATCTTGGCCGGCAAACTCTTTTACCAACGTTTCTAGTAGTTGGTGCACTAGCTAGCTTGCTGTTTATTCTTGCTGACGTGGTCGACCGCGGTAGGGCCGTTGCCGAGGAACGGCTGGCCCAAGTGGTGAATCAATTTTCCAGAGAAAACAAATTGTTTGAACAAAAACTTTGGGTAGCCCAGCACGTTTGGTATACCCTGCTTCACGGCACAGTCCAATCAGCGCTTACCACTGCGGCAATAAGAGCTGGCGGCAAAAACCAGCTCACTGCCAGTGACCAGGAAGCAATTGTTCAAGACCTGAACCGCGCCATCGTTGCCTTGCGCAATCCACAAGCTAAAGACGTGATCTTTGAAAACAGTCTGTTGGAGTTGCAGCAGACCTGGTCTGGCATTTGTTCGGTGGAGACCAAAGTTGACCCAGAGGTTTTGACTGCACTAGCTGGCCTTGCCGATGCAAGATTAATCACTAACGAAGTGGTGAAAGAGGCAGTCAGTAACGCGGTGAAACATGGTGGGGCTACGCAAGCCACAATCAACCTCAGCCTGAGCGCTGATCGAGAAATACTTGTGAATGTCAGCAATAACGGTGCAGCTCCAAGACCCGGCGCTGGGGCAGGTATCGGCACAAGCATATTTGATGCCGTTTGTTTGAACTACGAGCTAACGCGCGATACTTCGTCAGAGCTTACACAATTTCAAGCGAGAATCCCTCTGGCTTAAAGCATTCGGCCCACCCTCAAAGGGTGGGCCGAACACTTAGTTAGGAACTAGTTACCAACAACCAGGTTGTTAGTTGATGTTGCAGTTCCACCACCAGTAGTTACCGTGATCTTTCCAGTTACTGCACCGGAAGGAACGATGAACTTGAATGAGGTGGAGTTAGCGCCAGCAGCTAGCGTTACCTGAACTGAACCTAGGGTAACTGTTGCTCCCGTTAGGTTAGTACCACGGACGCTAACAAGGGTGACACCCTTCTTAGCTGTGGTTGGGGTAAACGAGGTCACTGTCGGTGCTGGTGGGGTCACTGTGAATGACTGGGTCGAAATCTCGCCAGCTCCAGTAGTGATCTTGATTGCACCTGATAGCGCTCCGGTAGGAACGGTCACTGTCAACGAGTTTGCACTCGAAGTAACGATCTTTCCTGTCTTGTTTCCGGCGAAGACAACCTTAGTTGCCTTCAGGTTCTTACCGGTGAAGGTGACGCTCTGGCCGACTCTAGCAGCATTGGTGAAGCTTGAGACTACTGCAGCTTGGTAAACAAACTTGCTGGTAGTGACGGTTCCACCGAGGTTAGTTGCGCTAATAGTTGAACCAGAGGTGACACCCTCAGGGACTGTTACAAGTACGCTGCTCGCGGTCAAGACAGTGAAAGGAGCACTGACTCCACCGATTGCGATGTTTGACGAGGAAGCCAAGTTGGAACCTGTCAAAGTGAAGGTCGAGCCAACTTCCTTGACCAACGAAGCGGTCAGGGTGATGCTCGGCTTCAGCGTATTTGATGTACTTGAAGAGAACGACTTAGTCGCTGTTCCAGTTCCACCAGTGTTAGTTACTCTGAAGTAACCCTTCTGCGAGATAGTCGGAGATACAACTGTCAATCTAGTTCCAGTTTCGTTAACCGAAAGTACGGTCACTGGAGTAGAGATAGCTGCAGTCTTACTAGTCGCGGCAGTGTATAGAGTAACGGTTGAACCAAGTGCGTCACCTAGGTTAGTACCTACGATGTCGATTGCCTGGCCCTTCTTACCGGTGGTGCTCGAAATAGCAGTGATTTCAGGAGCTGCTTCGAGTGGCTTGGTTGCAATGATGTTTACCCAGTCTTGCTGAGTAATTGCGTTACCCTCAACCTTTACCTTCACCTGCATGAATAGCGGGTTGAAGGTGTCTGGGTTAGCCCGTGGGCTGCCAGGGTTGGTGGTTGCATCAATTGCAAGATCTTCAGCGGTTACCGGAACGGTAATGAATCCATTGCTGACTACCGCAGTGGTCGAGGCCTGGTCTAGTTCACCGTTGCCACCCCACTTAGTTAGTCCGTCAACTTCTACACCGTTCACAGTGAACTTAGCGTTCGAGCCTGACCATGCAGTACCAAGTTGCAGAGTAACTACAGTGCCATTAGGAGCTATAGCTCCGGTAGCAGCGTTGGTTACCTTGTAACGAAGGTTGAAGGTCGATCCAGCAGCAACATACTTAGCGAAGTAGCCAGTGTTTGCAGGGAACCAGCTACCAATTCCGCCGTCGCCCCAAACGCGGGTTCCGTCGAACGAGTTGCTAGCGTTCCAGTCAGCCAGTCTTACGTTGTAAGTTACGGCTGGTCCGGCATCCTGTGCTTGATAGTAGTTCAAGTCAATGATGTCCAGAACGTCCTGGTTACCCTTTTCACCGACAACAGCGATCTGCACGAACAGGTGCTTACCATTCTCTGGGTGCTTTAGGTTACTTGCCTGGTATGGATCTGCATCAGCGTTGAAGTTGCTGTTCACAACATCAAAGCTCAACAAACCATTAGCATCGGTGGTCAAAGTAATGACCTTCTCGTCACCTGAGCCTGGGAATGCTGTTCCATTGACGCTTACCTTTGCGTTAGATCCTGAGTAGGTCTTACCTAGCAGAAGCTTCACGCTCTTGTTTGCATATGGAGCACCGTCAGTGTCGGTGATGGTCCAGTTCAAGGTTGTAGTAGTACCAACCTGAACACCGCGCTCGAAGTAACGAAGACCTGCAGCGTAGTACTGGCACCAGCCTTCACAAGAACCAACATAAGCGTTGGTCTCGTTGATTCCGGTGACACGAGTAACGATGGTCTTGATTACAGGAGCATCTTGTGGCTTGAAGAAAACCAAGTCAACAATGTCGATTGAGTCTTGGAGCTGGTTTGAAACCCAAGCGGTTACCTGGCTATACAAGTGTTTACCTGAGTAGTTCGAACCTAGACCAGCAGTTGGGTAATCAGCTGCATCGCCAGCAACGTCGGTGTTAGCAATACTGAATGAAACAGTACCGTCGGCAGCAGTTACGCCTTCAACGATCTTTTCGCCTCCAGTTGATGCTTCAGATCCAACATTGACCTTTGCGTTTGAATTCGAGTACGCCTTACCGAAGACGAACTTGACCTTGACGTTAGCCAAAGGAGCTCCATCTGCAGCGTTGGTTACAACCCACTTCAGGGTCTGAGTTGAACCAACAGGAACTTGCTTGGTCATAACTCTTAGCCCACCGCGGTACCAACCATTGCCTACGAAGAAGTCAGCGTCAGATTGACGGTTGAAGGTGTTGGTTGCATCTGCACCAACTAGACGAACAACAGCGTTACCAGTAAATGGTGTTGGGTCAGTGCCGCCGCCACCGGATCCGGCAAGCGCTGCACCAACAGCACCTAGGAATGCGATGTCGTCAACATACCAGCTACCAGCAGCTTTGCTTCCGCCACCACAGGTGAAGTCAACAAAGATCGAAGCCTTGTTGTACTTCTGCGCAGAGTCGAAAGTTGAGAAGTTCCAGGTGTAAGTGCTCCAACCTTCAACGCTAGTTGCGTCAAGCTCTCTGAAAATTGTGTCATTTGAAGAATTTTCAAGCTTTAGTCTGATCAACTTACCGGCTGCAGGTGAATATACGTTTGCCGTTACAGTGGTCTTTCCAGTAGCCAACAGTGATTCTGTCGAACTCAGGATTGTCGTACCGGACCAGCAATCAGCACCGTTGGTGATCTTCAAAGCAGATGTTGAGCCAACTGAACCACCAGTAGGAGCTGATGAGTCAGTAGCAGAAACGTTTCCACCGAATGAAATTAGGTTGTAACCAGAAGTGTCGCTACTCTCGAAGTTCACAAGAACTGGAGTAACAGCAGCTTCTAGGTTTGCACCGACAGCACCGTTGAATACAACATCGTCAACGTACCAGGCATCGCTGGTCTTGTTTCCCGCACCACAGGTGAAGTTAACAAACAGGTTAGCCATGTTGTAATCGATGTTGGCATCAAGCCCGGTGAAGTCCCAGCTGTAGGTCTTCCAACCTGCAACGCTTGCAACATCTAGTTCTTTGAACTGGGCGTTGTTAGTGCTGTTTTCGAGCTTGAGTCTAATAACTTTGCCAGATGCAGGTGAATAGATGTTCGCCTTCACGATTGGGTTAGCTGCAGAAATCAAAGATTCTTTAGCACCACGCTTTAGGAATGTAGTTCCACCCCAACAGTCAATACCTTCAGTGATCTTGAATGCCTTTGTTGAACCTACAGAACCACCAGCAGGAGCAGCTGAGTCAACAGAACCTGCGCTGCCACCAAAGCCGATGAATGCATAACCGGAAGTGTCAGTTGATTCGAAGTTAACTAAAACCTGAGGTGTAGTTCTTGGAACAGTCACATCAGGGGCAGTTGCACCTGGGAAAGATACATTGTCGATAAATGTTTCAGCTGGGTGAACGCTTGATGTTCCACAAGCAAAGCCGACGAAGATGCTCGCCTTCAGGTAGTTACCTGGAGCGAAAGCTGCACCGGTTGATAGATCCCAAGTTAGACGCTCCCAACCAGTTCCACCGTGAGCGACATCAAGTTCGCGTGATGGTTCAGCTGCGCCACCCTCAACTTTCATCTTCACATTAGAAATTGCAACTGTTGAGTAAACATCTGCACTAATGGTCTTCGAGACATCTGAGATCAGCTGCCAGCCAGAAGACTTAATCAGGAATGTGGTACCTGACCAACAATCAGCACCGTTTACGATTTTGCCGACCTTGGAAGTGTTTGTGCCGACTGTTGAGTCAACAACACTAGATGTGTTGCCTCCGAAGTCTGCTGAGCCACCCAAGGAAGCGCCTGAAGTGTCATCGCTTTCAAAAGTTACGGTGATTGGTGAAGAAGCAGCTGTTGCTGCGCCAACTCCAAGACCAACAATTGAAGAACCGATGACCGCGAGTGATGTTAGAAAACCCATCAACCCTGATTTTTTGAGGTTCATCCTTTAATTACCTTTCAGTATTTATAGACCGTTACCAGCACCTGCTCTGGCTTACGGGAAATCCCGCCATTTGAATGGCTTGGTTAGAGATTATGCCTGAAACCGCTTTCCAGAAACCGCTTTCATAGAGTCTTTACATATTTGTTATCTAATTTATGTAAGCGTTTCCCTTTATTTCTAAGGGGTTTAGGGCTTGCGAAACAGGCCGGCCAGTCCCCTGAGTGTGCTGGCTCGCCAGGCATCATTAGGACGATAAATCAACCGCCAAAGTCCGCCATGAACAGCTAGATCTAGATAACTGGCCATTGGGCTGAGCCTTTTTGGCTCATTTAAGACGCATATAAGCAGTGCAGCAGAAAGATCCACTGCCTCCTTGACCTCAAAGGGAATCAGGCCAAATTTAGGCGATCCGGCGTAGGTGGCCCGAAGTATCCTCACACCCAAAACTGACTGGGTTTTAGCCGGTGGGGACACTAGGTATGCAACATTACGGTCAGCAAAGACCTGCTGGTAGGCGAGCCAACGCTGAACCCTTTTAGCCAGAGCATACGAGGGCCCTTGCAAGGATGAGGTTGAATCAATTACCGCTAGAGCCCGGCCCGACTCGTCCTTGAATAGTTCCGGCTGGTGTTTTTTCACCATATAAATTGCATCGCGTATTTTGGTTCCAAACGAGCGCTTAGCAAACCGATTATCCATATCCTGAACAATCTCGGCCGGCACCGCGTAGGAATCGGTTGGTGTAGCCAACCAGGTGAGTACCACCCTGGATTTTGGTAGTGCTTCGGTCATCACTCGAGCTAGAGAGTGCTGAACTGCTTGAACTTCAATATGCTTAGTGCCCGGCGCATATGCGTAGGATCCTAAAACCAGTTTTCTGTTCTCTGTTCTTGCCAACATCGATAACCAACCGGCGATAGCCTCATAGTCGTTAACTAGATCTAAACCAGCAACTTTTGCTAACTGCAGATCATCTAGCTTTTGAACATCAAAGCCATTAGTTCTTGATTTCAACACTGGAACATAAAGTGTTCCGCTACTTCTTCTAGCAAGACTAATTAGTTCTAACCAAAGGTCTTCTTTCGCTCTAGCAACAATTGCTACAGTTCCGCCCCACTCCAACCAGGTTCGCGCTGGCGAATATTCAGCGCCACCGGCTAAAGCAATCAATAGGTTCTGGTTGATCGAATCCAAGTTGAAATCTTTTAGAGCAGTAGCAATGCCGGGTTCAGCTAAATGTTGTGAAACAAACTTGTCTGCATCAATTTTTGGTTCAACTAGTTTTCCAGATCCTTTGACCATAACCATGGCAACAGCATCTTTACTATTTCGCCAGGCATCACGCACCGCATCAACTAGCACTCTGCCATCATCGGTTATAACGGAACGCTCAAATTCAGCTAATCCCCTAGTTGCAATATCAAGTGCGCTCTGTGAACTCATCAGTTCAAGCTTTGCCACATTTCGAAATACCGGCAGATAATCTTTACGCCAATTTTTTATAGCGGAGATTTCTGCAGTTAGCTCAGGTCTATTTGCAGCTGCTGTTAGTACTTGTCGGCCAAGCGCCGTCGAGCCGATGGCATTCCCATCTGCATCGATGAATTTCATTTGGCTTTCTTTCGAAGCCAGTACCAGCTGTGCCAGATAACCAGCATCGGATAAAGCCCCTGCACTGCAACACCGATTCGCTCACCTAAACCAGTAATCGTCGAGTTGTCATCTGCCCAGAGTGATAAGAACCAAATGCTGACGGCACCTAGAAACAGAGTCCCTAGAACTGCAGCTACTGGCCGAAGTAGTGGCGGGGCATCTGGGCCTCTGCGGATGGCAAAAAGAGGCCAGATAGAGAAGATGATGAAGCTGGCGATTGCAAAGACCCGGTGCGGAATTGAATAGTCCTCCTGGTTTGGAGTGGCAAAAACCGTTAGCCCGATAGTGGCGATGCCGGCAAGGAAGATCGCAATTCTTGCTGGTTTAGGAAATGCCTTGGCGTAGATGGCAACAACGAAATCACAGAGGGCCCCAAAAAGGAATACTGAAGACATCATCAACTGAACAGGCGAGTCGTTGGCCGCGAGATCGCTGATGGTTTTGACCATTCCGTCATAACCTGGCCAAGCGTAAGCACCGTATGTGTAACCGAGAAAGGTAACTATCGGACCTAAAGTGGTTGCCCATAGAGCTGGAGCTAAAATCCTATTTTCTGTTTTCATTATTGTCTTTCAGTTGGGAAGAGCAATTAGTCGTAACTGTTAGTACGAGGTATCTTTCTAGTTACTCGGATCTGGAATCATCACATACTTAGTTTCAAGATACTCGTTGATACCCTCTAGACCGCCTTCGCGACCCAAACCAGATTGCTTTACTCCACCAAATGGCGCAGCAGCGTTAGAAACAAGACCGGTATTTAGTCCGGTCATACCGGTATCCAGTTGCTCAATCAGTCTCAACCCGCGTTTTAGATCCTGGGTATAGGCATAAGAAACCAAACCGTAGACCGTATCGTTAGCCAAATCGATTGCTTCCTTTTCAGTTTTGAATCTAACAATTGGAGCAATCGGGCCAAAGATTTCTTCACCGAGAATTGTTGATCCTGGCTTAACATCCATCAAAACTGTTGGCTCAAAGAAATAGCCAGCACCGTCAGTTGATTTACCACCGGTTACTACTGCTGCGCCTTCACTGAGAGTTGTCTTGACTAATCGCTCAAGGTTTTCTCTAGCCTTTTGGTTAATTACCGGACCGATCTTGGTATCTGGATCTAATCCGCGACCGAGTGGCATTTGGCTCATCTGTTCAGCCATGCGATTAGCAAAATCTTCGGCAACCGAATCATGCACGATAAAGCGGTTAGCTGCGGTGCAGGCCTGACCGATGTTTCTAAGCTTTGCCAACATGGCACCAGAAACTGCTGCATCTAGATCAGCATCTTCGAAGACCACAAATGGTGCATTACCGCCTAGCTCCATCGAGGTGCGAAGTACCTGCTTAGCCGATTGCTCAAGTAAGCGAACACCAACTTCAGTTGAACCGGTGAAAGTGATTTTTCTAAGCCTTGAATCAGAAATAATTGGAGCGCTGGTAGCCGATGAGGTGCTCGTTGTAATGACGTTCACAACACCCGCTGGTAAACCAGCTTCTTCTAAAGTTGCTACCAACAGCAAGGTCGTCAACGGGGTCAACTCGGCAGGCTTTACCACCATGGTGCAACCAGCTGCTAGTGCTGGGCCGATCTTTCTGGTGGCCATGGCCAGAGGAAAATTCCATGGGGTAATGGCAAAAGCCGGACCAACTGGCCGCTGGGCAACCAGCATGCGGCCGGTGCCTTCCGGGGAAACCCCGTAACGACCGGTAATTCTGACCGCCTCTTCAGCGAACCAGCGTAGGAATTCGTTTCCGTAGGCAACTTCTCCCCTAGCCTCAGCAAGCGGCTTACCCATTTCCATGCTGATCAGCATGGCGAACTCTTCGCTACGGGAGCGGACTAGCTCAAAGGTTCTTCGTAAAATCTCAGAGCGTTCACGCGGAGCCGTCTTAGCCCATTGCACTTGAGCATCCGCTGCTGCGGTTAGGGCAGCGAGGCCATCTTCTGCAGTGGCATTGGCAATCTCGAGAAGAACCTTACCGGTGGCGGGGTCTTCAACAGCGATCGGCTTCTCGCCGTGGCCGGTAACCCAGTTACCTCCTATATAGAGTTTGGTCGGAACTTTAGCTAACAGTTCTTTCTCAGTAAGCGTCATTGCTACTTTCCTTATTCGGTTGGAGGCTTTATTTCATTAGAGAGTTTGTTACCGCAGCGGAAGAACCCGGTGGCTAAATTATCAATTGCTACCTTTGTGGTCTGGTTAACTTCACCGACCGAGGCGATGCTAAACACCAAATCGGTGCCGTCCTTGGCTTTGATTATGCCGGCTAGCGAATACTCACGTTTGGTCCAACCAGTCTTGGCAAAGATCTTTCCAGCGGCGTCGATGTTATCGCCCTTGAAGCGGTTAGCCAAAGAACCAGTTTCGGCAGCTATCGGCAGCGCTTGCTTGATTACCTCTAGATCGCCCTCTTCATTTAATATCTTTTTCAAAAGAGCGTTGATGAATGTTGCTGGAACTAAGTTGTTCTCGCTCTCGCCAGATCCATCTTTGAAAAGTAAGCCGGTTGGATCTAGCCCTGCCCGAATTAGTCCAGCCTTAACTGCAGCGTCAACCGATGCAAAAGATCCGTCATAGCCCAAATGCTTAGACACCAAACGCGCAAGATATTCGGCTTCGGTGTTATCGCTAACCTGCAGCATGTGTTTTATCCACTTACTGATCGGTTGCGATTGAACAACCGCTATCTGCTGCAGCTTGCTCCCCGCCATAGCTTGAGTGATGATTGCAGTCTCAGCAACTGGGCCGATGGCTTTCTTGATTGCAGCTCCAGCTCGAGCAACCGGGTCAACACTTCTAGGGGAGGTTTCTAAGGTTGGGTTGTCCCGGTCACCGTCAATCTGTAATGCTGTGACATGCGACTGGTAGCCTAAGCTGCGCTCAGAGTCAGGAACATCTGCTCCCCAAGTTGGTCCAGTGAAATAACTGGAATCTAAAACAATTGATGTGATCGGGGTGGCTCTAACCCAGGCATTAATCTGGACAGCCATATCCGATAACTTCGGCGCACCTTTGTAGACGCTTTCCTTGCCAACACCAACCCGAGAGAGGGTTGGATCTCCAGCACCGACTACAACTATCTGTCCAGGGGTGTTTAGATCGGCATAGACCTTTGTCTGCACGCGATAATTTGGCCCTAGTACCTGAAGAGCTGCCGTGGCGGTGAATAATTTCATCACTGATGCCGTTTGAGTAGCGGTATCGCCTTGAATATCAAAAAGAACTTCATTGGTGGCTGGGTTTAGAACTTGAGCGTGAAGTCCGACAAGTCTCGGGTCGGCAGCTAAATCAGCCACGGAGCAATCTCTACCCTCCGCGGTTGGACTCACAGTTGGCGTATTGGTAGGTGTATTGGTATCGGTGTTCTGCGGGCTAGCCCCGGTTGAAGCCAAGGTAAAGCCACCAATTATCAAAATAAGCAGCAATAAACCACACACTGCACCTATTGCGATCTGGCGCATGTAATTCAGCGGTGAATTGGAATTTGGCATTTATGCTCCGATGTGGCTTCCTTTACTCAATTTTAGACCTTCTTTTGGCGAATAAACTTGAGTCATGAAGAAGTTGTTTGGCTCTGCCCTAGCCCTATTTGGAATTCTGGCCTTGGCTGCCCCCGCCTTGGCTCACAGCGACCTGGTGAATCAAACACCAATGGCAAATAGCACTGTCGAGGCAGGACCCATCCGAATCAACCTGAGCTTCGATGAAGCGCCACTGAATTTGCCATACGGCCAAGGGAACCTAATTGCTATCGCCGATGCTAAAACCGGCGAACAGCTCGGACCGGCTTGTGCCAAGATCGAAGCATCCAGCCTGAGCACAATTGCCAACATCTCAATCCCAGGTGAATACAAAATTCTCTGGCGTATCGCCTCCGAAGACGGTCACGTCAATCAAGGTGATTTCACCATCAATGTGGTTAACAACTCAAACTATTCCACTGAGAAGCAGGGCAACCAGTGCTTTGATGAATTCGGTAATGAGTTGGATATAAACGATCAAGAATTGCTTTCAAAAAAGCGTGAACCAAACTCAGGATTACTCGAAGGCTTCTTCTGGGGCTTGGGTTTTATTCTCGCCGGTAGCGCAATGGGTGCGTTTTTTGTAAAGCGCAAGCAAAAGAACTAATCGTTAGGTCTAACCAAGCTATCAACATCACCGAGAATGCTGTTGAATTCTTGCTCGGTCATCAAACCAAGTCTTAGAACGACTTCCTTTACGGTGCTGTTTTCAGCCAGTGCGGTTTGGGCAACTAGGGTGGCATTCTCGTAACCAAGCATCGGTGAGAGCGCAGTTACCGTTCCGATTGATCTTTCAACATCTGCCCGCAATTTTTCCACGTTGGCGGTAATACCACTCACGCATCGATCGGCAAAGGTGTAGCAGCCTTGACGAAGATAAATGATACTCATCATCAAAGCCCTAGTAATAATCGGTTCAAAAGCATTTAGCTGAAGCTGCCCTGCTTCACAGGCCATGGTCACCGTCACGTCATTGCCAATAACGGTAAAGGCAATTTGATTGATAACCTCTGGGATTACCGGATTTACCTTGCCAGGCATAATCGAAGATCCGGCCTGTCTGGCTGGCAGATTTATTTCACCGAACCCAGCACGTGGACCAGAAGAGAGTAAGCGCAGGTCATTGGCTTCTTTGCTAAGTTTTACTGCTACGCGCTTTAGAACTCCACTTACTAAAACAAACACTCCGCTGTCCTGCGTTGCTTCAACCATGTCTTCAGCAACCACGAACTGCCAGCCGGCTAATTCGCTGAGCTGACGGCAAGCAGCTTCGGCGTAACCGGCGGGGGCATTTAGCCCTGTTCCGATTGCAGTTCCGCCAAGGTTGATTTCGCTAAGTAGTGGAATAACTTCCTTTAGTCTTTGCTCATCCTCTGCAGTCATTCTGGCAAAGGTTGCAAACTCCTGGCCGAGGGTCATCGGTACGGCATCTTGCAGCTGGGTTCTACCCATCTTGATGACATCTCTAAATTCAGTAGCCTTGGCATCAAAAGCAGCACGGAGATACTCCATAGCTTTGATTAGTTCTCTGATTTCCAAAATCAAAGCAACTTTCAGCGCTGTCGGATACACATCGTTGGTCGACTGCGACATGTTCACATGGTTCAACGGATGAATGTGATCGTAATCACCTTTCTCATAGCCGGCTAGCTCGAGAGCACGATTAGCAATGACTTCGTTGGCATTCATATTCGTGCTGGTCCCAGCACCGCCTTGAATTGCATCGACAATAAACTCTTTATCGAATTTGCCAGCTGCCACTTCGTGGCAAGCAGCAATGATTGCACTGCCAACTTTTTCGTCTAATTCGCCAACTTCTAAATTAGCCTTAGCAGTTGCTTCTTTTACTATGGCCAAGGCTTTGATCAGTGATCGATAGTGGCCGATCGGAACACCAGAAATAGGAAAGTTTTCGGCGGCTCTGGCTGAATGGACTCCCCAGTAGGCGTGTGCCGGAATCTCGTAATCGCCGAGTAAATCATGTTCTAGCCTCATTGCTGACATACCTTTAGTTTGCCATGAAATCATTTGGTTCCTAAGCAAAAAACACAAAGACCCAGACAATCGCCTGGGTCCTCGCGCTTAGTGTTGCTTTAGGAGAGTATGTCCTCGCTAAGTTTTCCTTCATCCTTCTTGTTGATAAGTCCCCAAAGGATACCTATTACAAGGGCGATAAACGGTAGCAGAACCAGTATCCAACCAAGTGTGGTTAGTGACCAGGCCACGCCAGATTCTTCAAGAGTCGGTGCCAAACCAGATAGCAGGTTAAAGCGTGACATCAGAAGGTATAGACCAAAGCCCAAGACGAGTGTTGAAATCGCTGGTGCGACAATCGCCTTGAACCAGTGTGTTCCTGGGTTTTTCATGAAGTAGCGAATAACAGCGACGCTAACCAAAAGCTCGACGAGCATGACAGCGATTGCGGTAATTGCGCTAGACCAGAAGAACAGGTTCAGAATTGGATCTAGGTTTTGCACTACGAATAGCACGACAACGATTAGCGCTAGAACGGAGGTAACAATCACACCGCCGGTTGGAGCGCCAAACTTGTTGGTCTTACCAAGTGCCTTAGGAAGCACACCGGCGCGACCAAGCGCATAGACGTATCTTGAGTTAGCGTTCTGGAAAGCAAGTAAACCAGCAAACAAGCTAGAAACAACTAGCCATTCCATTACAACAACTAGCCAGTGGCCAACGTTGGTTTCGGTTAGTGCAAACAATACTGCAGCTGGATTTGCTCCACCTTCGGATAGCGTTGCAACCTGCTCAACCACTGTTGAAGCACCAAGACCGGTAACCATTGCGAATGAAACAACTGCAAACACCAAAGTGATCAAACCAACAGCCCAGTAGGTTGCCCTTGGAACTGCGCGCTTTGGATCTTTTGCTTCTTCACCGTAGATAGCGGTTGCTTCAAAACCAATATATGAAGCTAGCGCGAAGGCAATAGCGATTCCAGCTCCACCTTCAAAACCTCCAGCAAAGATATTTACTGGTGAGAATGAAGCTGCGAAGTCCATGTGCCCTGAGTGATTTAGCAAAATACCGAAACCGGCAATAAATAGTGAAAGCACTTCAAGAACCATGAGAGTACCAAGAACCTTGGCACCAACATCAACGCTCAAAAGCGATAGTCCGGTTACCAAGACCCAGGCGATAAGCACCCATACCCACCATGGCAAGACGATGCCGTAGTTTGCTTCCATCTGGCCGGCCAATAGACCACCGAAGAAGCCGTAAATTGCAAGCTGGATTGCTACGTATCCGACGACCATGGCCAGTGCGGATCCGATACCTAGGTTCTTGCCGAGTCCCCTCCCGACATAGGCAAAAAATGCACCGGCATTGGTTACCTTGCTGGTCATCGCGGTAAAGCCCACGCTGAACAAAATTAGAACTAGACCTACCAGTAGGTAGGCTCCTGGAGCTGCGGCACCATTACCAGCCAGAATGGCTACCGGAACAGCTCCGGTCATTCCAACTAGTGGCGCGGATGCTGCAACCACAAAAAATACGATTCCGAGAACACCAAGACGGCTCTTCCGTAATGAGTTATCGGTTACTTGATTTGACATTTATTCTCCTCGTCGAGGTCAAGGAATCGTTCGGGTATGAACGATCTTGTTAAGCCTTGCCCAGAAAGGCATAAAATCTCTTCAATTTCAGGGCTTTTTCTCTTATGGTTAGGCAATTGTTATCTTGCAGTTATTTGCTGTTTATTCGTATCCAAATGGTTCGGTAATCTATTGCTATGACTGAACTGCACGGCTTTATGGCTCCAAAAACCCCAACTGGCAAAAGCGCAATCATCCCAGATATGCCCTGGTACTACTCCGGAACACTGCTAACTGTTGAGTATCTGACCGATCCTGAAAACGTTCGTGCAATTCTGCCTAAAGAACTAGACCTAGCCGATGAACATCCAGGTGCGGTAGCACTTATCTGGGCAGATTGGCAGTCCTGTTCATCCAGTAAGGCGGAACTGCTGGACCCAGTTAGAAGCCAGTACCTTGAGGCTTTTGTTGTTGTTCGCTGCAAGTATGAAGGTAAGACTTATTCACGCTGCGTAGCGATCTGGGTAACTAAAGATTTTGCCATCGCTAGAGGCTGGTTCCAGGGTTACCCGAAAAAGCTTGGCAATGTAGCAGTTACCAGAATCTTCAACCACGGTAAGGCAACACCAAAACTTGAAGCTGGAGCAAAGCTAGGTGCATCGCTTGCAGCCTACGATCACAGACTTGCCAGTGCGGTTGTAACACTTCAGAAACCAGCAGACTCAAATGGTTTTGTTAACGGTCACCCAATGCTTCACTCACGCTGGATGCCATCGATTACCCCTGGTCTTGGCAACTCAATGGATCAACTAATCACCATGAGTGGTGTTGATGCAGATCTGGGAACCCCCTGGGTAGGAGATGCAGAACTTACTCTGCACGATTCGAAGTGGGATGAGCTTGCATCAATTCTTCCAATCAAGGAAATACTCGGCGGTTACTACCGTGAAGTCGGAGTTACCTTCAACGGTGGAACACTCGTTGCTGATAACTCAAATCCAAAGATTTAGTAGTCCTCTAAATATTCTTTGATTTCCCAGTCAGTTACATCTCTGGTTGATGGGTCTGGAACAGCTGCGTTATAGCGTTCAATTTCGTCACGTTTCATGGTCAAGAAAATACCAATCAAACCAGTTGACATGTGCTCACGCATTCTCTCGTTAGCTTCGAGAGCATCAAGAGCTTCAGTGAAGGTTGCCGGCAGCGTAGGGGCATCCTCGTTGTCATACGCCATGCCCTCGGCTGCCTTAGGCGCTTCTAGCTTTCTGACAATGCCGTCTAGGGCAGCTGCCAAAATACCGGCAATTACCAAATACGGGTTAGCCGCACCATCTCCAACACGAACTTCTAGACGGGTTCCGCCGCCGCGCTCTGGTGGAACGCGTACCATGGTGCTTCTGTTGTCGTAGCCCCAGTTAGCTCTAAACGGAGCTAAGGTATCTGGACCTAGTCTCTTGAAAGCGTTAACGGTTGGGTTAGTAAAGGCTGTTAGTGCATGAGCGTTAGCTGTAATACCGGCAATCATTTGCAGTGCTGTTTCAGAAAGTTCATCGCCTGCATGCATCAGGTTCTTACCTTCTTTATCAGTAACTGAGAAGTGAAGGTGGAAACCAGATCCACCCTCATCGCTCCAAGGCTTACCCAGGAAGGTCGCATACTGCCCTTCACGAGCAACGATGTCTTTAATCGAAGTCTTAAACATGAATGTTCGATCCGCTGCATCCATAGCTTCTGAATGCCAAAGGTTAATCTCATACTGGCTAGGTGAGAATTCGTGGTTACCGGCAAAGACACCGATGTTTAGTTGGTCTAGCATACGAAGTAGGTGAAGGAAAGTTCCATTAGGGTCAACCAGAGCGCCGGTTGTATAAACTCGACCGGTCTTCTCTATTGCACGCTTGAAGGTGCCATCCTCGTTTTTATCTGCGATATAGAACTCAAGTTCAGGGCCACATACCGGAACCAAACCAAGCTTGTTGTATTGCTCGATAACTTTACGTAGAACTGTTCTAGGAGAGAACATGTTCGGAGTCATGTCTGGGTTTAGTGCATCAGCAACTGCATAAGCCACTCCTGGTTCCCAAGGCATTGGGTGAATGGTTGCTGGGTCAAGTTGAGTAATTAGATCTTGTAAACCATCGCCTGCGATGCCTTCAGCATCGAGAACACCACCTTGAGTGTTGGTGACCCAAACTCCCTGACAGAAAGCTGGTCCATGGCCAGCAGCTTTTTCTAACTGGCTAACCAATAGGTCCTTAGAGCGTGTGATTCCTAAGACATCGGAATAGATAATTCTTAAAACATCGATGCCCTGCTCCTGTAGGTTTTCCCGAAGGGCGGTCAGGTTGGTGCTCATTGCAACTCCTTTGTTACTCATTCGCATTCAAACGATATTTGGATAATACTTGTTACTAGGCTGGTTCTAGCGGCTAAAAACCAAAAAGTTATGAAGGAAGCCATGAAAGCGCTGTTTATTCAACACGATCACGTTAGCCCAACCGGCTGGGTCGGTGAAGCTCTAAAGCGTCACGGCTTTGAACTAACCGAAGTTTTAGTTGTTCCTGAAGCCCAGTTTGAAACCCCGAACATTCCCTTCGAATTTCCTGACTTTAGGGATTACGATCTGCTAGTTCCGCTTGGCGCCCCATGGGGCGCTTGGGATGACGCCTGCATCGGTAACTGGCTTCAACCAGAACTGGACTGGGTTAGAAATGCAATCGAAGCAGATAAGCCAGTGCTCGGTATTTGCTTCGGTGGTCAACTAATGGCTAGAGCTCTCGGTGGCTCTGTGGCACCTGGTCCTAAGGGTGAAATCGGTTGGACCAACATCTGGTCAGAACGACAAGATCTTTTATCTAATGGACCCTGGTTCCAATTTCACTATGACCGCTGGCAGTTGCCGCCGGGGGCAACTGAGATTGCTCGTAACCCAATCGCTTCGCAGGCATTTATCTATGGCAGAAGTATGGGAGTTCAATTCCACCCAGAGCTAACAGCAGCGGTACTAAAGGGCTGGCTGGATTGGGGAGGCTTGAGAGAAGTTGGCAATGACGGTCAGGATTCAGATATCATGCTGCAGCAGACTATCGCCGAAGATCCAGCTTCTAGAGAAAGAACTTTCTACCTAATCGATAATTACTTAGCCAAGGTAGCAAAACTTATCTAAGGGTTACCTTCACCGGGAAACGCTTGATACCGTTCACAAAATTACTTCTCAGGTGATCTATCTCGCCAACTCGTTCCATCTTTGAAATACGAGAGAGCAGATCTTCAAACATAATCCTTACCTCTAGCCTGGCCAGCGAGTTACCCAGACACATATGTGGACCACCACGACCAAAGGCCATGTGTTCGTTTGGATTACGAGTCACATCCATCTGGTAGGGATCAGCAAATACTGAACTGTCTCGGTTACCAGAGGCAAACCAAGGAACTACCTTGTCACCTTCTTTGATCTTCACCCCTTGGAATTCAACATCTTTGGTTGCTGTTCTTCTAAAGTGGTAAACCGGTGAAGCTAGACGAATGAACTCTTCTACTGCCCATGGAATTAGTTCCGGTTTTTCTTGAAGTAAATGCATTTGTTCTGGGTTTTCAATCAGGTAGTTCATGGTGTGTGAGATGGTGTGACGAGTGGTTTCGTTACCAGCTACGACAAGTAGCAGGAAGTAAGTATTGAAATCTCGCTCAGATAGCGCTACACCATCAGCTGGCACCTGGTTGATCAGAGTAGAAACTAGGTCTTTGCCGTTGCCGCCCTTGCGTTTTGCAGCAAGGTCCTGACCATAGGCAAATACTTCTAGAGCTGCCGGTGACCTAAATGGAACCAAGCGATACTTCTCGCTCTCTGGGTCATCCAACAGAACATCAGCGTGCTCCGGGTCGGTGTTACCAATCATGCGGTTACCCCACTCGATCAACTTATTAGTGTCGTGATCTGGAACATCGAGCATTCGAGCTAAAACACGAATCGGGAAATCAGCAGCCACCTCATCGACGAAATCAAATTCACCTTTAGCAAAAGCAGCATCCAGTGTTGATGCGGTTAGCCCTCTCAGGAACGTTTCGTAACCGGATACCGCCTGTGGGGTGAACTCTCCTTGAAGCAGCCTTCTGAGCGCACGATGGCGTGCCCCATCGGTTTCCAGCAGCGATCTCCTGGCTTCTTCCTGCTCAGCATCTACTTCCTCCAAATTGGTGAAGTGGGTTGAGGTGAAAGTATCGGGGTCGCGCAAGATTTTAACGATGTCGTGATAACGGGTGATCGACCAGAAGCCGTGGTTTGGCTTTTCCTCGGTATTCCAGTGCACCGGGGACTCTTCCCGAAGTTTGTCAAAGACGTGCCAGGGGGCACCTGATTCAAATAGGTCTAAATCAGCAAGGGTTAGCTCGGACAGCGTTGTCATAATTACTCCGATTGTTTGGATACAAATCATTTTCAGATTAGTCCCCAAAATCAAAAACTTAGGGCTTTGTGCCTAAAAAGTTATTTTGATGCTAACGATTAGTAGACAATAGTTATACCTATACAAGGAGAAGATTATGGCCGGACCACACACCCTCGCTGAGACAGAGCGCCAAGTCAATCAAAAACTGGTCCACAAAAACATCAACTTTGAGGCCATGGCGGTTACCTCCAACCTATTTAGAGCAGCTAACGCGGTTAGAAATCACCTAGAAAGAACAGTGCTCGCCAAGAACGATCTTTCTTGGACCGCCTTTGTTGTGCTCTGGGTCACCTGGATCTGGGAACCTATTGAAACTAGGCAAATAGCCGAGGAAGGTGGCTTTTCCAAAGCTACTCTTACCGGAGTACTTTCAACTCTTGAAAAAAGAGGCCTATTAGTTAGAAAAAAGAGCAAAGAAGACGGACGCCTTGTAATTGTTGAACTAACCAGCAAGGGCAGAAAACTTATGGATAGCCTCTTCCCTGCATTCAACAAACAAGAAACAGCTGTTGCAAATGTTGTTGCCTCATCTAAGCAAGCACAATTAGCGGAACAACTTAGGGCAATAACTAAGTTTGCTGAATCGAGAGACTAGTTTTTACGAGCTTCGTTTACTAGTTTCTGGAATAACTCCAACTGCTGAGGGTTCTCTTTGTAGTTATCTTCCGGGTGCCATTGAACGCCGTAGGCCCATGCTTTTGATGGGATTTTGAATGCTTCGACATGACCTTCGGTAGCAGTGGCTAGAACTTCTAGGCCATCACCTAGTTTTTTGATTGACTGGTGGTGAAAGCATGATGACTCAAGGGTTGGTTTGGTAAGCCCCAGACCTTCCATGTCTTTATCGATGGTGATCTGGTGGATAAAGTTTCTATGGTCCTTATCCATGTGTTGGACTAGGGATCCGCCCATCAGAACGTTTACAAGCTGGAATCCTCTGCAAATAGCCAGGGTTGGTAGCCCATTATCAAATGCGTATTTAGCTATTGAGAAATCATTCTCATCTTGGAGATCATCAACACCGTAAAGTTCATCGGTATTTGGCTCTTCGCCATACCACTTGGGATTCACATCCCCACCGCCTGGGATTAGGACACCTTTGATGCCCTCAAGACGTTCTGCCCAATTCGGGTTTTCGACCGGGAGGAAAGTGATCGGTTCGCCGCCAGCTGCCCAAACGGATTCGAGCAGCCTTCTGGAGGAGACCACACCTAGGCTTCTAATTGCTGAGGCGTGCTCAGTAAACCTGCCAACTATGGCTATTCTCGGGCGATTGACCATTGCTGCTCCTTGCCGAATTGTTATGAAAGCATTGGGCTCTGTGTATTAAGTATGCCCTAGTCTAAATCATTAGTATCCTAATGAATAGGGCTAATAGTGAGGAACGAAGGCGTTGAACACCGTAAACGTTGTTGGGCTTGAGATTGATACCCGCCATTACATCAATGGCCAGCGGGTAGCCTCTGCTGAAACATTTACCAACACTTCCCCAATTGACGGCTCTTTCCTAGGTGAGATCTCTAGAGGCAGCCAGACTGAAGTTGATCTAGCAGTGCAGGCTGCAAAATCCGCTTTTCCGGCTTGGGCTGCTCTCGGCCCTAAGGGTAGAGGCGAAAAACTACTAAAGCTAGCCGAGTTAGTTGAAGAAAACATCGAGTCACTTGCTCAGTTAGAAACAATGGATAATGGATCGCTACTTCGATCTCACCGCAGAGGGGTAATGCCTAGAGTTGCACTCAACATTCGCTTTTTTGCCGAATGGGCAATCAATGAACTACAGCACCCAGAGTTTGAAACCCGTGGACACACAAACAAAATCTCCTGGGATCCATCAGGTGTTGCAGCTCTTATTACACCTTGGAATGCACCGCTAATGCTTGCTACTTGGAAGATAGGTCCTGCTCTGGCTGCAGGTGACACAGTAATCCTGAAGCCTGCTGAATGGACGCCGCTATCTGCATCATTCTTTGCTGATCTTACCAAGCAAGCTGGTATACCTGATGGTGTCTTCAATGTGGTTCAAGGTTATGGTAAAGAAGCAGGAGCCGCACTTGTTGCTCATGCTGGCATATCGAGAATTTCATTTACTGGTTCGGTTCCAACCGCAAAGATTATTGCTAAATCAGCTGCCGATAATCTAACACCGGTTTCATTTGAACTAGGTGGTAAATCACCCTGTGTTGTTCTAGAGGATGCTGATTTAGATTTAGCAGTTGAACTTGCAGTTGAGCAGTATGACAATGCTGGCCAGGTTTGTTTATCGGGAACCAGAATCTTGGTTCATGAGAGTATCGCTGATGAGTTCGCAATCAAGTTCAAAGAAAAGGCAGCCAAGATCATTCAAGGTGACCCAAGAGAAGAAGCAACTCAAATAGGTCCGCAGATTCACCAGGTTCACTTTGAAAGAGTTAAAGGCTTTGTTGATAGAGCTAAAGAATCTGGTGCGAATATCGTCATGGGCGGCGAACCTAATTCAGAGCTAGGTGGTCTATATTTCAGACCAACACTTGTGATGAACCCGGATCCTGAATCAGAGATTGTCACCTCAGAGGTATTTGGGCCGGTGCTGTGCATGCAGACATTTAGTTCTGATGAAGAGGCAATTGAGATGGCTAACAGCACGGAGTTTGGTCTAGCAGCTGTTTTGGTTTCAGGTAACAAAGACAGGGCAGAGAAGGTTGCCAAGGAACTGGTTGCTGGAACCATCTGGGTTAACTGCTTCTTTGTTAGAGACTTACGAGCCCCTTTTGGTGGCTCCAAGAAGTCCGGTATCGGCCGTGAGGGCGGTAACTGGTCATTTGATTTTTATGCCGATGTGAAAAACACGGTATTTTCTCCAAATGGATGGAAGGAATAAATAATGGGTGAAGTAGTAGGAGCAGCACTTTTGGCACACGTGCCAACAATCATGTTGCCTGAGGCGGTTAGATATGACCTAAACGAAGGTAAGGAACTAACCCTAGTGCCAGGTCTAAAGCAGCTTCGTAAGGATGTCTTTGAGACTCTCGATTACGACACCGTCGTCGTTCTAGACAGCCACTGGGCAACTACCGTCGAGTTTGTGATTACCTCAGCTGCCGAAAGATCAGGGCTATTCACCTCTGAAGAGTTGCCTCGAGGTATGTCGCAAATTCCTTACGCCATCAAGGGCGACCCAGAACTGGCTAACTCACTTCGTAACTACGATGAGAAGAACGGCACCTGGATTACACCGATTGCCGATCCTCACCTACCGATTTTCTACGCAACCGTAAACCTCTGGCACTACCTAGGTCGTGGCTTAGATGAAAAGCGCTGGATTTCTATGTCGGTTTGCCAGACCGGAACCCACGAGGATTTCCTTCGTGCTGGTCGTGCTTTAGGTGAAGCAATTAGAGATAGCGACCGAAAAGTAATCCTGCTTGCCTCCGGTGCTCTTTCACACACCTTCTATAAGCTTCGCGATCTTAGAAAGCACGAAGCTTCTGATCCTAAACACATTTACTCAGATCTAGCTCGTGAGATGGATTACGAAAGATTAGAGTGGATGAAAAATGGTGAGCACGGCAAGATTCTAGAAACAATGCCGGAATTCTCAAAGGTAAAGCCAGAGGCTAACTTTTATCACTGGCTAGCGATGGCCGGAGCAACCGGTGAAGAACTAAACACCGCTAAAGGTGTTTTGTATTCTGAATACGAGAACTCGATTGGTACTGGTCAGGTCCACGTTTGGTTCTCAAAGCCTGAAGGCGGCTTCCCGAGACCTAAGGACTTGGTACTAACTCGTGACTGAATATAGAAGAATCCTGCTTGATGGCTATCCAACCCAGGCAGTCAGAGATGGTGAAAATCTGGTTTCCGGTGACGGCAGAGTAGTTGCTATCAAAGATGCAGTACACCTACCTCCAGTTGAGCCAACCAAGATTATTGCAGTGCATCTAAACTATGACTCGAGAACCAAAGAGTTCATGACCAAGCTGCCTCCAGCACCAACTTATTTTCACAAGCCGATTACTGCATTGAACTCGCACCTAGGTAATGTGGTTAGGCCTCATGGATTGAAGTGGTTGAACTACGAGGGTGAAATTGTAATCGTGATTGGTAAGACCTGTCGCAACATCTCCCCTTCGGAGGCCGGCGAATACATCGCCGGATACACCATCGGTAATGACTACGGGCTGCATGATTTTAGGGATACTGATGCTGGATCGATGCTTAGGGTGAAAGGTTCCGACACTCTTGCTCCAATTGGACCAGGGCTAGTTACCGACTGGGATTTCAACAACAAGTTCATTAGAACCTATGTCAATGGCGAACTAAAGCAGGACGATAACACCGACAACATGGAGTGGGATATGCACTACCTAGTTGCCGATATCGCTAGAACCATCACGCTTGTCCCAGGGGATATCTTGTTTTCAGGCACCCCAGCTAATTCAAGGCCGGTAAACCCAGGCGATGTGGTTGAAGTTGAGGTAGAGGGCTTAGGCAAGCTGACCAATTACATTGTCGAAGGACCAACCGGGATTAGAACCGATGTTGGGGCTCAGCCATCTTCATCTGAAGAGGTAGTTTCAACCGCTTTAGGTGGCGACTGGGAATTTAGAGGTATTAGAACCCCGTCTAAAGATTTATACCCTTCGACCGTAGAAGAAAAGGAATAACCATGATCAAGATCGAAGTTGATATGACCAAGTGCCAGCACTACGGTCAGTGTGTCTTTGAAGCACCAAATATCTTCCGTCTAAACAATGACGACAAACTGGAATACACAGCCGTTGCAGATGATTCAGAACGCGCCAACGTTGAGGCTGCTGTTGATGTCTGCCCGATGCAGGCCATTCGCATCGTCGAATAATTCATGCATCATCCGGTAGTTATCGTCGGAGCCTCAATGGGGGGTTTGCGTTGCGCTGAGGCGCTACGCCGATTCGGCTATACCGGAGCGATTACCGTAATTGGTGAGGAATCTTGGAAACCTTATAACCGTCCTCCGTTATCTAAAGAAGTCCTAGCCAAAGAAGTTTCCCACCAAGCCGTTGCCTTTGAAGAAAGATCAGCAACTGCAGATGTGAATTGGATTCTTGGAACTAAAGCAGTGTCGCTGGATGTTGAACACAACACAGTAACTGACAGCGATGGTCAAACACACAGGTATTCGGCACTAGTGGTTGCAACAGGTTTGCGACCAAAGAGAATAGTTGTTGAGAATTCAGAGCTGGCAAACCGTTTTGCACTTAGAACTCTAGATGACGCCATGGCACTTAGAGAACAGCTACAACCGGGTAGAAACGTTGTGATTGTTGGTGGTGGATTCATCGGCTGCGAGGTTGCCGCAACAGCAACTAAACTCGGGGCGAATGTCACTGTGATTCACAATGCTAGTCACCCGATGCTTCGGCAACTAGGTGATGAACTTGCCAGCCAAATGCAACTGCGCCATGAAGCAGAAGGGGTTAGATTTCTACTCAAGCGTTCAGTGGATGACCTAATTGGTGAAACTTCAATAACCGGCGTCAAAGTTGATGACGGTGAGATTCTCGACTGTGATGTTTTGGTGGAAGCCGTTGGGTCGCTACCTAATGTTGAGTGGCTATCCAATAACAACATCGACCGTAACGATGGTGTGCTAGTCGACTCAGCTATGCGAGTTACACGCAAAGATGGTAGTCCAATCAAGAACGTCTTTGCCATCGGTGACATTGCCAGATTCGCCAATCCCCTATTTGATGGGGTGCCACGAAGAGTCGAACACTGGAACATGCCAACAGAAACTGCGAAACGGGCAGCTTCAGTAATTGCTGCGATGTTGACCGAAGCTCCTAGTTACCCGGGCATTCTGGATGATGATTTCAAGCCGCTACCCTCATTCTGGTCTGACCAGTATGAGAATCACCTTCTAGCCTTCGGCCTTACCTCGCTTGCCGATAGGGCTGAGTTAGCGCAAGGCGATATCGGTGGGGATTGCGTTTTTGAGTATTACCGTGAAAACCAGCTAGTTGGTGTTTGCGGTATTGGTATGCGAGCAGCCGTGCAGAGTTATCGAAGTAAGTTTATTTAGGAGATAAAAATGTCAAATGAATTCGACCTGGATGTCAATTTCGAAGATGCTGAGCCGGATCTATCTAGCTTTAGCAAAGAGCAGTTAGCGGCAGAAATAAAGAAATTACCAGAAGCGATTTCCAAGGTTGCTTACGGCCTAATCATTGAAGAGCGCACGATGAGTGATGTTTCCCAGGAACTAGGCATTAGGCAGGCAGAACTTGTTACTAGGCTTCACCGCGCCAAGCAGATTATTGCTTCTAATCTTTCCCAGTAATACCAATGGTGGATTGAATTACCGGCGACATCTTTTTGATCAGCGCCTCATAAAACATCGATAGCGGGAACTCATCATCCAGAATCTGATCGGTAAGTTCACCGGTAGTTCCATTTAGTGGAATTTCTCGCTTAACCCACTTTGAAGCTTGATGTGGGGCTAATACTTCACTGACCAGGTCATATGCTGCCAACCAGTGCACAACCTTAGGTCGATCAATTGAGCGCCAGTAAAGTTCGTTGATTTTATCCGAAAGTGAAACTACCGCATCAGGTAGCTCATCCCAATCAATTGCTAGTTGAGTGTCTGTCCAGTGCAGAACTTTTTGCTGATGCAGATAGGCAAATAAAAGTTGCCCGGCAACTGAATCGTAG
>Ga0129336_10000279_pt1 | contig 28857 bp, 28 predicted proteins | sample CPB6_02_DNA_FD_96878 | JGI IMG/M metagenome (GOLD analysis project Ga0129336, IMG submission 96878) | Freshwater to marine salinity gradient microbial communities from Chesapeake Bay, USA - CPBay_Sum_0.6_0.2_DNA | ecosystem: Environmental > Aquatic > Marine > Coastal | place: USA: Chesapeake...
AGTCTCAAATGTTGAAGTTGTGAATCAGGAACTCCGATCGGCCAGGGTAGTTGTGCCTGACTATCAACTTTCGCTGGCGATCGGCAAAGATGGCCAAAATGCACGCCTAGCCGCGAGGCTTACGGGATGGCGGATTGACATCCATTCTGACGCGGAAACCGAAGGGGTTTAGCCGAAAAGCCTAACTCCCGGTATGGTTCGCACTAGATTCGATTTCGGATCCACTTATTAGGAGCGAAGGCAATGGCACTCAAATGAGCACCCCTAGATCATGAGTAGGTCAATTTAGGCTTCGCGCAAAGTAATTACGCGGGGCCACAGAAGGAGAGAAGTGGCAAAGGTCCGCGTTTACGAATTAGCAAAAGATGTTGGCATGGAGAGCAAGGATGTTCTTGCCAAACTCCAGGAGATGGGCGAATTTGTTCGCTCTGCCTCTTCAACTGTCGAGCCGCCAGTCGTTAGAAAATTTTTAGATAAATTTCCACCTGTCAATAAACCGGCTGAGGAAAAGCCTGCCAAGAAAGCCGCTCCGAAAAAAACCGCTCCGAAAAAGAGCGAAATCGAAACTCCTGCTATTGAAAAAAATATCCCGGAAGTTCCACCGTCAGTTACTCCAAAAGTTTCTAATATTCCGCAGCCACCACGACCGCCGGCTGCACGTCCAGGAAATAATCCATTTGGTACATCTGGTCCGCGGCCGCCACGACCGCCGGCTGCACGTCCAGGAAATAATCCATTTGGCACAAGCGCCGCGAGACCGCCACGTCCATCGCCTCGTGGCGATAGAGGACCGTTAGCGGGACCGCGTCCGGGATCAGTTAGACCTGGATTTGCTGCGCGACCACAACGTCCAGATCAAAATCGCACAGATAATCGCGGACCAAAAACAACTCAAGGTCGCGGCGCACCAACAACTTCTCCATATCGAAATCAAGGTGGCGCACCACGTCCAGGTGGACCCGGTGGTCCAGGCCGACCCGGCCAACGTCCAGGAGCTGGTGGAGCGTTCGGTAAAGGTGGCGGAAAGAAGAAGAATTACAAGAGTAAGAAAGCGCTTCGTGAAGAGATTGACAATATGGAGGCCCCAACAATTGGCGGCGCCATAGTTCCTCGTGGCGACGGATCAACTCAAGTCAGATTGCGGCGCGGAGCTTCGCTCGCGGATTTTGCCGAGAAAATCGGTGCAGATCCGGCAGCACTTGTATCTGTTCTGTTTCATCTTGGCGAGATGGTTACCGCGACTCAGACTGTGGATGAGAGCACTCTTGAAATGCTCGGTAACGAGTATGGCTACAAGATCACCATCGTCTCTCCAGAAGATGAAGATAGAGAAATTTTGGAGCAATTTGATATCAATCTTGATAAAGAATTGGCCGAAATCTCGCCAGAAGATTTAGAGATCAGACCTCCAGTCGTCACTGTTATGGGCCATGTCGATCACGGAAAGACGAGACTTTTGGATGCTATTCGGCAAACTGAAGTTGTAAAAGGTGAAGCAGGTGGTATTACTCAACATATTGGCGCCTATCAAATTCACCATGATCACAACGGTATTAATCGCGCCATTACCTTCATTGACACCCCAGGTCATGAGGCCTTTACCGCTATGCGTGCTCGCGGTGCAAAAGTTACTGACATCGCTGTGCTCGTAGTTGCGGCTGATGATGGCGTAATGCCTCAAACAATTGAAGCGCTTAATCACGCTCAAGCTGCCAGTGTTCCCATAGTTGTCGCAGTCAATAAAGTTGATAAAGAAGGAGCAAATCCTGGAAAAGTTAGACAGCAACTAACGGAGTACAACTTAATCGCCGAGGAATATGGCGGGGATACGTTGTTTGTCGATGTTTCTGCTATCTCCGGAAAAGGTATTTCAGAATTAATTGATGCCATTCTTCTAACAGCAGATGCGGCAATTGACTTGCGCGCAATTCATGATGATGATGCTCGTGGAGTTGCTATTGAAGCTCACCTAGATCGCGGACGAGGACCCGTCGCTACTGTGCTAGTTCAGCGCGGAACCTTACGTACTGGGGATGCAGTTGTTGCTGGATCAGCCTTTGGTCGCGTTCGTGCCATGATGGATGAATTTGGAAGTAATGTTGAAATTGCTGGCCCTTCTCGACCGGTACAAGTTCTAGGCTTTACCTCTGTTCCTAGCGCTGGTGATAACTTCATTGTGGCTCCAGATGATCGAACTGCTCGACAGATTGCTGAAAAGCGCCAAGCTGGTGAACGACATGCTGCTTTGGCGAAAGCACGTAAAAAAGTTTCGCTGGAAGACTTCCTTGAGAAATCGAAAGTCACAACACTTAATCTCATATTGAAGGGCGACGTGAGTGGATCTGTCGAAGCTTTGGAGGATGCACTAGTTCAATTAGATGTTGGCAGTGAAGTTGACCTTCGAGTTATACATAGGGGCGTAGGCGCAATCACAAAGAGTGATATCACTCTGGCCTCGGCATCCGGAGCAGTTGTTGTTGGATTCAATGTAAAGCCGGAACCTCAGACTGCAACTTTTGCAGATGAAGAAGGTGTTGAGGTTCGCTTCTACTCTGTTATCTATAAGGCAATCGAAGAGATTGAAGCGGCGCTAAAGGGTCTGCTTAAGCCAGAGTACGAAGAGGCCACAATCGGTTCTGCCGAAGTTCGCGAAGTATTCAAGTCGAGCAAATTTGGCACAATTTCTGGATCACTCGTCACTTCTGGAATTATCCGTAGAAATGCAAAAGCACGGGTTCTTCGTGATGGCGTAGTCGTCGGAGACAATCTTGTGGTTGAGTCCCTTAGAAGATTTAAGGATGATGCAACTGAAGTTCGCGAAGGATATGAGTGCGGTATCGGTCTTGGTTCCTTCAAAGATATCCAAGTAGGAGATTCTGTTGAAGTATTTGAGATGCGCGAGAAGAAGCGTGCATAATGGGAAAATCGCATCGGGCGGCTAAAGTCGCCGACCGCATTAAAGTTGTTGTCGCACAAGCCCTTGAGAATCGAATCAAAGATCCACGCCTTGGATTCATAACCATAACTGATGTCCGCATCACCGGAGACTTGCAACAAGCTTCAATCTTTTACACGGTTCTAGGTGACGATGAAGCGCGAGCAAACACAGCGAAAGCGTTAGAAAGTGCTAAAGGAGTTTTGCGAACTGAAGTTGGACGTGAACTTGGAACGCGAATAGTGCCAACTCTCACCTTTATTGTGGACGCGCTCTCCGAGTCTGCTAGAAATTTTGAAGAATTATTGGATCAAGTCAAGAAACATGATGAGGAAATCGCTCATCTTAGAGAATCAGCTAGGCCAATTGGAGGCGAAGCCCCATATCGAACGGCCCGAGATTTAACTTCTGAATGAATCTTCAACACGGATTTCTAATTGTTGATAAACCAAGTGGAGTAACAAGCCATGATGTTGTCGCGCAAATCCGGCGCAGATTTGCAACTAAGAGGGTTGGTCATGCTGGAACCCTTGACCCAATGGCTACCGGGGTTCTAGTTATCGGAATTAATAACGGTACTAAATTTCTACAGTACATAATGGAAGGCGAGAAACGTTATCTAGCTACGATTCAGCTTGGCACATCAACGACAACAGATGATAAAGAAGGCGAAATAATTGAAAGAAAAGACGCTACTCAAATTACAGATCTCCAGATTGAAAAAGCCATTCAGAAATTCATCGGTTCGATAAAGCAAGTGCCAAGCTCAGTCTCGGCGGTCAAGATTGCTGGTAAACGAGCGTACGAACTGGTGCGCAAAGGCGAGAGCGTAGAAATTCCGGCTCGTGAGGTAATGATCAAATCCCTAATGATAAAAAGCATCCTGCGTAACGAGGGAGTTAAAGTGGATATTGATGTTACTTGTTCTGCAGGGACTTATATCCGAGCTATTGCCAGGGATTTAGGAAGAGAATTAAACGTAGGGGGCAATCTTGTTTCGCTATGTCGAATTGCAGCTTATCCATTTGAAATCAATGCCGCTGATGCGCCAGAGCGGGCTAGATTACTTCCTCTAGCTGAGACGATTAGTAAAGTTCTTCCGAGTCGTCATTTAAAGGAAGATGAGATTTCCAAGATTAGACACGGCCAACAGATTTCTAAATCAGATTTTTCTGGTCCAGGGGTCGCTGTCGATAATCTTGGAGAAGCAATAGCCATAATCAAAAATTCCAATACCGCAGCCCAACCAGTTACAGTTCTAAATTCATGAAAGAATTAAGCGCATGAGAGAGCCCTTTGAGATTGAGTGGCATGGCGTCCCCACCGTAGGAGGCGCAGTTGTAATTGGGATCTTCGATGGTGTCCATAAAGGTCACCAGCTCATAATAAAAAAGGCGAGAGAGAGCGGGGAGGTAGTCGCATTAACTTTTTATCCCCACCCTGCTGAAGTTCTGAACCCGGAAAAAGCGCCTACCGAATTATTACCTCTCAACGAGCGAATAAAATATTTAATGGAAAGTGGAGTAACAAGCGTTGCAGTTCTTACTTTTACACAAGAATTTTCACAGATGTCACCAATAGATTTTATAGAGAAGATTATAAAAGCGAATTTAAATGCAAAATCCATTACCGTAGGTAGCAATTTCAGATTTGGCCATAAAGCCATGGGTGATGTCGACTTCTTACAAAAAAATAGTAAGGTTAAAGTTTCTGGTTTAGATCTAGCAGTTGAATTGGGCACATCAATTTCCTCGACTCGCATCCGTGAGGCAATTACCAACGGAAATATTGAGATTGCGCGAGAACTCCTCACTAGACCTCACGTGCTAATTGGAAATGTTATTCATGGTGAAAAAAGAGGGCGAACCATTGGATATCCAACGGCTAATATCTCACTAACTAAAAGAAGCACGATACCTTCAGATGGTGTTTACGCTGGTTGGTTGACAGTTGAAGGGAATAAATGGCCAGCAGCTATTTCAATTGGCACTAACCCAACATTCGCCGGCGAGCGCAATCGCCAGGTCGAGGCTTACGCACTCGATCAGAAAAATCTTGAGCTTTACGACAAAGTAGCCCGAGTCGAATTTGGTTGGCGACTACGTGACACCATTAAGTTTGAAGGGTTAGAACCTCTGCTTGCCCAAATGAAGGTAGATTGCGAAAAGGCTAAAGAGTTAACGCAAAATTGAGCGTGAAAATCGCTGGATTTCTTGGTTACTAATTCCGCTGGTAGATTTTGCTTCTCAAGCGAGAAAGTGTGCGCTCGTGCATAAGACCGAGAGCCCTCGTGAAAGATGTAAAGGAAGATAAATGGCATTAAAACCTGCCGAGAAAAAAGAAGTAATCAATAAGTTTGGCGCCTCTGCATCTGACACAGGTAGCCCGGAAGCTCAGGTAGCGCTACTTTCAAAGCGAATTGATCAGTTAACTGATCACCTACAAACAAATCAGAACGATCACCATAATCGCCGTGGACTTTTGCTTCTTGTTGGTCGTCGTCGCAGAATTTTGCAATACCTTGCAAAGAAAGATATCGCTCGTTATCGCGCGATCATCGACAAACTCGGCATCCGCCGTTAGTTTGCATAAAAAGTAAATAGGAAACTGCGCGGACTAGTTGATTGGTCCTCGGTGGTGGCTTACGGAATGATTCCGTGAGCTTCGATCGAAGATCCATTCTCTAGATGCCGCGGAGATTCAGAGAATAGGAGAGACCCATGGAGGGTCAAGACGTTAAGCATGCCGTTGCAGAAATTGATAACGGCAAATTTGGAAAACGAGAGATTCGTTTTGAAACCGGTCGACTAGCACGACAAGCAGCAGGAACGGCCGTAGTTTATTTGGATGATGAGACTATGTTGCTATCTGCAACAACTGCATCTAAAAATCCAAAAGACCAATTCGATTTCTTCCCACTTACTGTGGACGTAGAAGAACGAATGTACTCAGTTGGTCGCATACCTGGATCATTTTTTAGAAGGGAAGGTCGCCCCTCAGAGGATGCGATTCTTACCTGTCGTTTAATTGATCGCCCGCTGCGCCCATCATTTATTAAAGGACTTCGCAATGAAGTTCAAATTGTTGTAACCGTCATGGCGCTAAATCCAGATCATATGTATGACGTAATCGCAATCAACGCCGCCTCTATGTCAACGCAATTAGCGGGACTGCCATTTACGGGCCCAATTGGCGGAGTGCGTGTGGCTTTGATTGATGGTCAGTGGGTTGCTTTCCCTAACCACAGCGATCTTGAGCGCGCCACATTTGATATGGTCGTTGCGGGCAGAATTGCTGGCGATGACGTTGCAATCATGATGGTGGAGGCTGAGGCAACAACAAAAACAATTTCACTTATTGCAGATGGAGCCGGAGCGCCGACCGAAGAAGTAGTAGGTGCTGGTCTTGAAGCAGCAAAGCCCTTCATTAAGACGCTCTGTGAAGCCCAGTTAAAATTGGCAAAAGTTGCAGCCAAGCCAACTGTTGAATTCCCAGTCTTTTTGGATTATCAAGAAGATGCATATATTGCTGTTGAAAAAGCCGCCAAGGATCGTCTCGCTAAAGCGCTCACAATTGCTGGAAAACAAGAGCGCGAGACTGAACTTGATGCAATTTCTGAGGATGTTAAGACAAGTTTTGCGGAACAATTCGAAGGTCGAGAGAAAGAGATTTCTGCTTCACTGCGTTCGCTGACCAAGAAGCTAGTCCGCCAACGTGTGCTTCGTGAAAAGATTCGTATTGACGGAAGAGGCCTGAAAGATATTCGTCCATTAACCGCAGAAGTTGAAGTTATTCCTCGTGTTCATGGTTCTGCAATTTTTGAGCGCGGTGAGACTCAAATTCTTGGTGTCACAACTTTGAATATGCTTAAGATGGAACAACAGCTCGATACATTGAATCCAGAAGATCACAAGCGATACATGCATAACTACAACTTCCCACCTTATTCAACGGGAGAAACCGGTCGAGTCGGCTCTCCAAAACGTCGCGAAATCGGTCATGGCGCTCTTGCTGAACGTGCCCTACTACCGGTGCTTCCAACGCGCGAGGAATTTCCATATGCAATAAGACAAGTATCAGAGGCTCTGGGTTCAAATGGATCTACTTCAATGGGCTCTGTTTGCGCTTCAACGCTTTCACTACTCAATGCTGGAGTGCCGCTAAAGGCGCCAGTTGCTGGAATTGCAATGGGTCTGATATCGGACGAAGTTGATGGAAAGACTGAATATGTTGCACTGACAGACATACTTGGCGCAGAGGATGCATTCGGAGATATGGATTTCAAAGTAGCTGGTACTGAAGAATTTGTCACTGCTCTTCAACTTGATACTAAGTTAGACGGGATTCCAGCAAAAGTTCTCGCAGCTGCATTGCTTCAAGCAAAAGAGGCACGGTTAGCGATTCTTGATGTCATGACTCAAGCCATTGACAGACCAGATGAAATGAATCCACTGGCTCCAAGAATTATGAGCATAAAGATTCCAGTTGACCAGATTGGTGCCGTCATTGGGCCGAAGGGCAAGGTTATAAATCAGATCCAGGAAGAGACCGGCGCTGAGATAACAATCGAGGATGATGGAACTATTTATATCGGCGCTACGAATGGAACAGCTGCAGACGCAGCCAAGGCACAGATTCTTGGTATTGCAGACCCCAAACTTCCAGAAGTAGGCGAGCGCTACAACGGCTCAGTCGTTAAATTGGCAGCATTTGGAGCGTTTATAAATCTACTACCTGGCAAAGATGGATTGCTTCACATCTCTCAAATTCGAAAGATGCACGGCGGAAAGCGCATCGAGAATTTGGAAGATGTGATGAAGGTCGGCGATAAAGTGCATGTCGAGATAGGGGAGATTGATCCGAAAGGAAAACTCTCTCTCATTCCAGTAATCGAAGATTCTGCTAGCGAGTAATTAAAGATGGCAGTGCGCAAGACGGTACATCCAAGCGGCTTGCGCATTGTCACTGAGGAAATTCCAGATGTCAGAAGTGCCGCTTTTGGCATTTGGGTAAACGTAGGATCTCGCGATGAGACGCCAAAGGTTGCTGGCGCATCTCACTTTCTGGAACACCTGTTATTCAAGGGAACGAAACGCCGATCTGCTCTAGATATTTCATCTGCTATTGATGCTGTAGGCGGAGAAATGAATGCATTTACCTCAAAGGAGTACACCTGTTTTTACGCACGAGTCATCGATAAGGATTTGTCACTTGCAATTGATGTGATCTCAGATCTCATTACCTCATCAATTGCTAGACCAGAAGATGTTGAAGCAGAACGTAAAGTTGTTCTTGAAGAAATCTCAATGAGAGATGACGACCCTTCAGACCTCATACATGATCTTTTTTCAGAGACTTTCTACGGTGATACCCCGGTAGGGCGGCCAATTTTGGGGACCAACAGATCTATTAAAACCATCTCTCGAAATTCTATATTTAATTTTTATAGAGAAAAGTATTTGCCGAAAGATATTGTAATTTCGGTCGCTGGAAATCTTAAGAGTAAGCGCGTTGTTGACGAAAGTTTTGCCGCCATAGCAAAAGATGGATTTCTTAATAAATCAGATTCGTCAAAGAGCGGCAAAGATTCTCGAAAGGCTAAAGTTCGATATACCGGTCAAAAAGTTGGTTTAATCAATCGTAAAACAGAACAAGCTCACTTATTTCTAGGCGTTCCAGGGGTAGCCAGAGATGACAAGCGAAGATTTGCAATGAGTGTTTTATCGGCGGCCCTCGGGGGCGGCATGTCATCAAGACTTTTCCAAGAGATAAGGGAGAAGCGTGGCCTTGCATATTCGGTCTATTCATATTCCCAACAATTTGCAGGGAGTGGCTACCTGGGTTTTTATGCAGGATGTAATCCAAAAAAAGCGTTTGAAGTTGTTTCATTGATACGTGAGACCCTGCATGATGTGGCAAGCAATGGTTTAACTCATGAGGAATTATTACGAGCTCAAGGGGCGGTAACGGGCTCCCTTGTACTTAGCCAAGAGGACACAGGATCGCGCATGACTCGAATAGGCAAAAGTGAAATTGTTCATGGTGAAGTTTTGGGTTTTGACGAGATTCTGAAAGCGGTCTCAAGTGTGGACTCTGAGGCGATTCGCGAATTAGCTAGCGAGTTTCTTGCCAAGAGCCCTACCCTTGCGGTTGTGGGTCCGTTTTCTAGAGAGTCTCTTTTTGAGAAGGTGATGCGCTGATGGGTATCAAGATTGCCGTTCTGGGCGCAAAGGGTCGTATGGGTCAAGAAGTTTGTCGCGCCGTAAAGGGTGAAAAAGATTTAGAACTTTTTGCCTCACTGGACCTTGATGACTCCATCAATCAGATACAAGGCGCTGATGTTATGGTTGATTTCACTTCTCCAGATTCTGTAATGAAAAATATTGAATTTGCTATAGGTGCCGGTATCCACTGCGTTGTTGGAACTACTGGCTTTACCAGTGAACGCCTAAAAGAAATTGAGAATCTACTTTCATCAAATAAGACTTTGGGTGTCTTGATTGCTCCAAATTTTGGTCTTGGAGCGGTGCTCATGATGCAATTTGCTTCAACTGCCGCAAGATTTTTCGAATCTGCTGAGATTATTGAACTTCATCATCCGGAAAAAGTTGATGCCCCTAGCGGGACTGCCTCAAGAACTGCAGAAATAATTGCAGCTGCAAGATCAGAAGCAAATCTCGGGCCAATGCCAGACTCAACTTCTAAATCGCTAGCTGGCGCACGCGGTGCCAACGTTTCAGGGATACCGATTCACTCAGTTCGACTTAGAGGATTGGTAGCCCACCAGGAAGTTCTCTTTGGGGACAAGGGCGAACTACTTACGATTCGCCATGACTCCCTAGATAGGCAAGGATTTATGCCTGGAGTAATACTCGCTTGTAGAAAAGTGAGAAATCATCCAGGATTAACGGTCGGACTAGAGAATTACCTTCAGCTCGGATAGGAGAAGAATGTCTGCTCAAGTAAAAATGTATGGCGCGGAATGGTGCGGTGATTGCCGACGCTCCAAGCGCTTCCTAGATTCAAATAGCGTTTCTTATGAATATGTTGACGTGGAGGCGGACCCAACTGCTTCTGAAAAAGTAATTGAGATAAATGGCGGGCAACGTTCTATTCCAGTTATTCTCTTTCCGGACGGAACACACCTAACTGAGCCCTCAGATAACGATCTAAAAGCCAAATTGGAATCCTTAAAGATCCTCTAGTTTAAAAGTTTTTCTCCTTATATCCAACAGTATTAGATATAAGGAGTTTCCTTATGTCGGTCCAACTTAGACTCAGATAAGAAAGTAGCAATAATGAAAGGTAATCAGTTATAGAGAGCTGTTCCAGTTCGAATGCCTCTCTGAAAAAGCTCACATTGAGAAGCAGAAGCAGTATCGAAAACGCCAAGAGGGCAATCCAAGGAAGAGCGGCGTTACTTTGTTTCAGCGTAGTCGCTAATATCGTCATAATTCTAGATCTATTAATCATGATCAGGAAGAGATTCGAAATTAGCAAGGCCCCAAAAGTAAGCGACCTAATTCTGTCATCTGTCGCATCATTCCATAATGCATAAAAATAAATAGAAACTACGAGCGCAAAAACTGATAAGCCTTGGAGCATTGCCAGCAGTAAGTCACTTTTAGATATCAGAGCCGTTGAGGATTTGCGCGGTTTTTGATTCATGATCTCTGCATCAGATTCTTCGACTTCATAAACTACAGAGGCAGCGGGATCAATTATTATCTCGTGAAAAGCAATAAGGGCAGGTAGAAAAACTAGAGGCCATAAGGGATTTAGGATTGGAATGATTGCCATACCAAAAATTGGTACATGTATCGCAATGACGTAAATTATTGCCTTCTTGATGTTTTCAAAGATTGTTCGGCCGCGTTTTATGCCAGAAACTATCGAAACGAAATTATCATCAGTAATCACCATGGCAGACGCTTCTCTTGCTACATCAGTTCCTCTACCGCCCATTGCAATACCAATGTCTGCGGTTCGAAGCGCTGGTGCATCATTAACGCCGTCACCAGTCATACCTACAATTTCCCCGTTAGATTTAAGGGCGTCGACGAGCCGCAATTTATGTTCATGGGAAACGCGGGCAAAAACTGAAGTAGCTCCCACCAATTTCTTCAAATCGGCATCGGAAGTTCGGGAAACTTCTTCCCCCGTTACCCAACCGGACGATGTAATTCCAATTTCTTTTGCGACTGAAATTGCTGTGGCTGGATGATCGCCTGTAATCATAATAGTCCTTATGCCTGCGCTTCGGCATTGGGAAATTGCCTCGGGGACTCCCTCTCTGATTGGGTCTCGCAGTAGCGCAATTCCTAAAAATTGCAGCTGTAATTTCGATATTTGATTCTCATCGTAATCACCAATTATTTCGCTCTTTGCAATTGCTATTACTCGGAAGCCATCGTTAGCAGATTGAGAGACCATTTCGTGAAAATGTTGAAGTTGGTCATCGGTAAAACCACAGGCTTTGGCGACATGTTCAGGTGCGCCTTTAGCTGCGACAATCAACTTGTTATCAGTTTGCCAAAGGTGTGTATAAATCAATCTCTCTTTTGACAAAGGGATTTCAAGCACAGACTTGCCAATATGAATTTCATCTAATGGCATTAGAGCTTTGAATGCCAAATCCATGGGATCAAACGCTATGGAAGGGGTCGCAAGACTTCCGATGTACATCAAATCATCGAATGCAGGGTTCTTATCGTGGCCTATTCGAAATATTTCACCATTTAGAGTTTTGAGTTCCTCAATTTTCATCTCATTTTTAGTCAACGTACCTGTCTTATCTACGCAAAGTACCGTTACAGAACCTAATGATTCTATTGTTGCTGTTCGGCGCACTATCACGCCTACCCTAGCCATTCGCCACGCTCCCAAAGTCATGAAAATCGTGAGAATGACCGGCAACTCTTCCGGAATCAATGCCATAGCAACTGCAATTCCGGCGAGCGTGCCCTCTAGCCAATTTCCTCTTGTTGTTCCGTAAATTGCGATCACAAAGGAGACTGTCAAAAGAGCTCCAATGCCAATTGCTTTTACTAGACGAGCAACATTTAGCTGTAGTTGAGTTTTCGACTCTCTAATTATCGAAAGTGAGCTCCCTATTTTGCCTAATTCAGTCTCCTTACCCGTCATTTTTACGCGCGCCACTCCATGGCCTCTAACTACTAAAGTTCCGGTGAAAACTAAGTCGAGTGCATTCTTTGCTACGGGAACAGATTCACCGGTCAAAAGGGACTCATCTATTGAAAGGAATTTTGATTCGATCAGTTCCGCATCTGCGGGGATACGGTCACCTTCTAATAGTTGAATCAAATCACCAGGCACAATTCTGTTGGCTGGAATGCGAACCCTAACTCCCGATCGAATCACCAAAGCTAATGGCGCGGCCAGAGTTCTCAGTGCACTCAAAGCTTTTTCAGTCCGCCTCTCTTGAAATAGTGAAATACCAATTATTATAAAAACTGTAGAAATGAGCAGAAATCCATCAATCCGTTCTGCCAAAATAAAACTAATTACCCCTGCTATTATCAAAAGTGTAATCATTGGTTCTCGAATGACTGAACCGATTGACGAACGAATTGATTTCTTGGCGTCCGCAGGTATTTCGTTCGGACCGAATTTGGCTAGAAGGGGTCCAACTTCTTCTTCGGAGAGACCTCTTTCTGACATTGTCAAATACCTAATCGATAAATTATCGCTGAGGTAAATGCGGCAGCCAACATCATGATTGGGAATGGCGCTTTAAATTTGAGTGCAATAAATGCAACGATCAAGCCACCCATTCGATGATCTATTAGCAATTCAGATTCTGAAGTAAAGGTTTGGATTGATACTAGAGAGCTCAGTAGCACTACTGGAATCAGTTCATTTATTCGGACTAAGCGCGGTTTAGAGAGAATTGACGATGGAATTAGGAAGCCGGCGAGTTTAAGTAAGTAACAAACTAGACTTGCTCCAAGCGTTGCAATCCAGAGGGATGTCATCTTGAGCGCCATCCAAAAATTAGTGCGATTGAAACGGTGGCAATGATAGGCAAACCTGCGGGGAGATAAGGAGTGAGGGCTATGGCAAGAAGTGCGCTAAATAGAGCAGCAAATCTTTTACGATTTGATTCGAGACGTGGCCAGAGCAAACCTAAGAATGCTGCCGGTACGGCAGCATCCAAGCCCCACATTGAGGGATCTCCAATCGAACTAGCGCTGACTGCACCGATTAGTGTGAAGAGATTCCAAAAAATGAAGACGCCTATCCCGGTAGAAATGAATCCATAGCGCATCGCAGGTTCGCCTCTAGATTCTTGTGATAAGGCAACGCCGGTAGATTCATCAATTGTTATCTGAGCACCTAGAAATTTTGAGATACCGGAGAATTTAAGAATCGGGGACATGCGTAGCGCATAAAGGCCATTTCGTATTCCAAGTAATCCACCAGTTGCAATCGCGCTTATCGCGCTTCCACCAGCGGCCATAACTCCAACAACCGCAAATTGTGATGCCCCGGAAAATAGCAGTAGTGATAATGCGCAAGTCTGCGCGACGGAGAATCCAGCAGCTACCGAAGCGGCACCGAAGGCCGCCCCATATGTTCCGACGGGAAGCGAGACGCTTAGTGAATCTCGTAACACCGCGCGGCGATCAAATGACACGCCGCTATTTTGCCTCATCAAATCTTGGTCGAATACCACCTCAAAGATAGGGTCTCGCTCGTGAGCAAGTCAGAACATCCCGAAATCGTCTTTCGAGATGATGTAACGGTTGAGCTTGTGAAAGCGAATGCGAATGATGCAGATGTTATTTGGGCTGCTCGAGTTTCGACGGCTGGGGAGCAGTCGCGAGAAGAGATTGATAACGATCCAAATAGATCAGCCGGATTAATTAATTATCTTGCTCGCGAGCGACATGGCTCACCTTTTGAACACACGTCAATGACTTTTTTTGTGAGTGCTCCGATATTCGTTTTCCGAGAATTCATGAGGCATCGAATCGCTTCCTACAATGAAGAGAGCGGAAGATATCGAGAACTTAAGCCAGTATTTTATATCCCAAGCCCAGAAAGAAAATTAGTTCAAACTGGTAAGACTGGACATTATGTATTTGTTGACGGCACGAGAGAACAATACGAGCAGACCGTTAAATCAATGAAAGAAACTTACGAGTTGGCCTATAAGAATTATAAGCAAATGTTGGATGTTGGCGTCGCTCGTGAAATAGCTCGTGCAGTTTTGCCGGTCGCGCTCTATTCTTCGATGTATGTGACTATGAACGCACGGGCATTGATGAATTTCTTATCTTTGCGCACTAGTCGCGAAGGTTCGCATTTCCCAAGCTACCCCCAACGTGAGATTGAGATGGTTGCAGAGAAGATGGAGGAGCACTTTGCTCGATTAATGCCGCTTACTTATGCGGCATTCGAGAAGTCGGGAAGAGTAGCCCCGTAGTAGCCTTGGCGTATGCAAGCGCCATTTGGTCGACTCATCACTGCGATGGTCACTCCGTTTAAGGAGGACCTATCAATCGATTGGGCAGGAGTTGAAAAGTTAGCCGCACATCTTCAAAACACCGGTCACGAGGGTATTGCTGTAAACGGAACTACGGGAGAGGCGCCCACTACGAGTGATGAAGAAAAAATTGAGATCATTAAGACAGTTCGCAAAGCAACTGGAGGAAAGCTAAAGATAATTGCCGGTGCGGGAAACAATGAAACTTCACACTCAGTGGAGCAGGCCAAATTGGCAGCAGCGGCAGGCGCAGATGGTCTTCTAGTTGTGACTCCTTATTACAACAAACCTCCTCAAGCTGGAATTGAAGCTCATTTTCGAGCAATGGCAGATGCCACAGATGTACCAGTGATGCTTTATGACATTCCAGGAAGAACTGGAGTTCCAATCGAACCAGACACTATTTGTCGACTGGCCGAGCATAAAAATATTGTGGCGTTAAAGGATGCGAAGGGTGATGTTGCATCAACGTCTTGGGTAATAAAGCGTTCAGGCATTCCTGTTTATTCAGGTGATGACATTTTGAACTTACCGCTTTTATCTGTTGGAGCAGTTGGATTTGTATCTGTCTGTGGCCACACCGTTGGATCTCGTTTACGAGAGATGTTAGATATGTGGTTTTCCGATAAACCAGAAAATGCGCTCAAAATCCACCAAGAATTACTTCCAATATTTACGGGAACTTTTAGAACTCAAGGTGCGATTCTGACGAAAGCAGCCCTAAATCTCATGGGTTTACCGGGCGGAAAAGTAAGACTGCCACTAGTTGACGCAACACCGGCTCAAATTTCTCAACTAAAGGAAGATCTGAGTCTTGGCGGAGTGAAGCTCAAATAATGAATCATCCGCACCCAGACCTTGGGTTGCCACCAAAACTCCCCGAACAGACACTGCGCATAGTGGCTCTCGGCGGACTCGCCGAAGTCGGAAGAAATATGACCGTCTTTGAGTACGAGGGCGAACTTCTAATTGTTGATTGTGGTGTTTTATTTCCGGAGGAGAATCAACCAGGCGTCGATCTTATCCTTCCCGACTTTTCCTACATTCGGGAGCGGCTACCGGAAATTAAAGCTATTTTCCTCACCCACGGACATGAGGATCACATAAGCGCTTTAGGATATTTGCTGAAAGAAAGAAGCGATATACCGGTAATCGGATCCCAATTAACTCTGGCGTTCGCAAAAGGAAAATTACGAGATCACCGAATCTCACCTATAACGATTGAGGTGCGTGAAGGGCAACGCCGTAAAGTTGGCAATTTTGATTTGGAATTTATCGCAGTAAATCACTCCATACCAGACGCTCTTGCTGTTGCAATTAAAACAAAGGCTGGAGTAGTTCTTCATACAGGTGATTTCAAAATGGACCAATTACCTTTAGATGGTCGAACTACCGATTTGCCGAGATTTGCTGAATTAGGTCGAGAAGGCGTAGACCTTTTTATGGTTGATTCCACAAACGCAGATATTCCCGGGTACACAACTTCAGAGCGCGAAATTATGCCGGTACTTGATCGAGTAATCGCGTCTGCGAAGAGAAGAGTTATTGTCGCCTCATTTGCATCTCATGTTCATCGGGTTCAACAAGTTCTACAGATTGCCAAAGCTAATGGCAAGAAGGCTGCATTTGTTGGACGAAGCATGATTCGAAATATGAATTTAGCTGCTGATCTTGGTTATCTAAAAGTTCCACCTAATACTTTAATAGAAGAAGATGAAATCGATGATTATGGTGACGATTTAGTTCTCATATCGACGGGCTCACAAGGTGAACCATTGGCAGCTTTATCACGTATGGCAAATGGTGACCACAGAATTCGAGTTGGCGAGGGCGACACCGTCATTTTCGCTTCTTCACTCATTCCTGGAAATGAGAATTCCGTTTATCGAATCATTAACGAGTTAACAAGATATGGTGCGAAGGTTGTGCACAAAGGCAATGCATTGGTTCATGTCTCGGGTCATGCTGCTGCGGGAGAACTGCTTTATTGCTACAACATCGTTCGGCCGAAAAATGTGATGCCGGTTCATGGAGAATGGCGTCACATGAGAGCAAATGCCGAATTAGCAATCTCAACTGGAGTTAAGCGAGAGAACGTCGTGATTGCCGAGAACGGAGTAGTTGTTGATCTTGCGGCTGGCAAAGCGAAAATAGTTGGTGCCGTTCCTTGCGGAATGGTTTATGTTGATGGACAGAGCATTGGTGACATCACTGAAGATTCCCTAAAAGATCGAAGAATATTGGGAGAGGAAGGATTCATTTCTGTCATCGTTGTAATTGATTCACAGACTGGGAAAATTGTGGCTGGACCTGATATTCATGCTCGAGGATTTGCTGAGGACAAAGCGCTATTTAATGAAGTAACGGGCAGGATAGAGCAAGCTTTAGCGGGAGCGGTTGCGGGTGGCATAAATGGAACTCACCAACTCTCACAAGTTGTGCGCAAGACAGTTGGTAGTTGGGTTGGTGGGGAACATCGTCGCAAACCAATGATCGTTCCAGTCGTAATCGAAGTGTAACGGCGCGCCTTACCCTCAGTGATTTTCAAGTGCCATACGATTTTTGGTTGTGGCAAAGAGCGGTAAAAAGAAATCAAGTGGCCTATTAGGGACTCTAGCTAAGTCTCTTGGCTCAATTTGGCGCGCCATAGCTAAAGGTTTGGGCGCAGCGATTCGATTAGTAACGCGTGGCGCTAGGGATTTAGATGTTGCACATCAACGCGATGGGCTCGGGTTAATACTTTTAATTATTGGATTGATAGCAGCAGCCACCACGTGGTGGAAACTTGATAATTGGTTTGGAAATGCGTCTCACGCTTTTTTCTATGGCGCTGTCGGAAGATTAGCGTTGGCTATCCCACCACTATTTGTGTTCTTTGCAATTCGACTATTTAGATCACCCCAAGATAAAGCAGCAAATGGACGAATAGTTGTTGGTTCTTTTCTCTTCATAATTAGCTCTACCGGTTTAATTCATATTCTTAATCCTAGCTCCGTAGACACTGGCGCAACTGCAATTCGTGAGGGCGGTGGCTGGATTGGTTATGCAATATCAACACCACTCATCGCATTAGTCACTGATTTATTAGCAATTCCTATTTTGATTTTGATACTCCTTTTTTCTCTTCTTGTTATTACAGCAACTCCTTTCTCCAAAGTAATCGGAATTTTTAGCGGTTTGCTCTCAGGTGCCGGCCGAAAAGTTAGCGGCGCTATGGAAGAGCGGCGAGAGCGAAAGATTGCGGATTTCGAAATCTCAGAAACGCCTCCCTTTGAAACTCCTTTAGTACAAGAGTTCGCCCACCATCCTGAAGATGAAATCGATGAAGTTGAATTTGATGAGGAATTCACTGTTGAGATTCCCAAATCTGAGCCAAGTAGCCTGAGCAAGCCGCAACGACCTGTTCAACTAGTACTTTCTGCTACGGATTCCTATCTCTTACCTGATATGGATTTGCTGCGTTCTGGTCCGCCAAGTAAAGGTAAGAGTAAAGCTAATGACTCCGTTGTTGCCGCACTCACCGAGTTATTCCGTGAATTTGAAATTGACTGTGAAGTTACTGGATTTATGCGCGGGCCCACAGTAACGCGTTATGAAGTAGAACTTGGAAGTGGCGTGAAAGTCGAAGCCATAACTGCTTTAAGTAAAAATATTGCATATGCGGTAGCCAGCAGCGATGTCCGAATCCTCTCTCCGATACCGGGAAAATCGGCTGTTGGTATTGAAATTCCAAATAGCGATCGAGAAATTGTTTCACTTGGGGATGTCCTTCGCTCGAGTGTTGCTGGAAATGATCATCATCCAATGCTGATTGCGCTAGGTAAGGATGTTGAAGGAAGTTTTATCTGCGCAAATCTTGCCAAAATGCCACATCTATTAGTTGCTGGCGCTACTGGAGCCGGTAAATCTTCAATGATTAATTCACTAGTCACCTCAATTCTGATGCGAGCTACCCCCAATGACGTGCGCCTAATTCTCATTGATCCTAAACGCGTCGAATTGAATGCTTATGATGGAATTCCTCATCTGATCTCACCCATTATTACCAACCCTAAAAAAGCGGCGGACGCTCTATCTTGGGTAGTTCGTGAAATGGAAATGCGATATGACGATCTCTCAACATATGGATTTAGACATGTAGATGACTTTAATAAAGCGGTTAGATCAGGAAAATTAGAACCAGCTCCAGATGCTGAGGGGCCACTTGAGCCATATCCTTACCTATTGATAGTTGTCGACGAGCTAGCTGATTTAATGATGGTCGCAGCAAGAGAAGTTGAAGATAGTATTGTGAGAATAACGCAATTAGCGCGCGCAGCTGGTATCCATTTGGTTATAGCGACCCAAAGACCTAGCGTCGATATTGTTACTGGACTCATCAAAGCAAATGTTCCTTCGCGTTTATCATTCGCGACTTCATCCCTTGCAGATTCGAGAGTAATCTTGGATTCTCCTGGAGCCGAAAAACTAGTCGGCCAAGGCGATGGATTGTTCTTACCTATGGGCGCAAGTAAACCTATTCGAATTCAAGGTGCCTATGTTTCAGAACGTGAAATTGAATCTGTTGTAAGCCATGTAAAGTCACAACTCAAACCAGTTTATCGGGAAGATATTTTGCGTCCTACTCCAACGACTAAAACTATTGAAGATGATATTGGAGATGATCTCGATTTACTTCTTCAGGCTATTGAGCTAGTAGTCTCAACACAATTTGGCTCAACTTCGATGTTGCAACGCAAACTTCGCATTGGATTTGCCAAAGCCGGTCGCTTGATGGACTTGATGGAATCGCGTGGCATTGTCGGGCCGTCTGAAGGCTCCAAAGCTAGATCAGTAATGGTAAAGCCGGAGGATTTATCGAGCGTGCTCGCCACCATTAAGGGGTGAAGACTGGGATCGGGGTTGTCCCAGTTGCTTGACGGGTCGTAAACTTTCGCTCTATTTCCATCATTAGATGACGGGGCAAAATGTCAGTCGGTAACTCTCTTCGCGAGATTCGTAAAGCGGGCGGTTATTCCGTATCCGAGTTATCTGCGCGCACTAGAATTCCAGAGAGTGTAATTGAAGATTTAGAGCATGATGATTTTTCTTCTTGCGGTGGTACGGCATACGCTCGCGGACATATTCGAAATATTGCAAGCGTTTGTGGAATCAGTCCTGACGAAGTATTGACCAAGTTTGAATCTCAAACTATTCCGCTTAACAAATCAATCCGTGAATTATTAAATGAAAATAATGTAACCTCGTCGCGACCTGGTAAGAAAAACATTTCATGGAAAGCTCTAACGGGTGTTGCGGCCGGAGTATTTGTATTTGCGGTAGTCGGCGGAGTGATTGTCACATCATCAAACAACCCAAACTCACCAATAACGACAACCAATCAAGGCGAGATTGGTCCAGTCGCGACATTAGCGCAGGGAGTTACGGTAAAACTCAAGGGGGTAAACGGGCTATCTTGGGTTGCGGTCAGCGATAGCTCAGGAACAACTCTATTTAGTGGACGAATCCGAGAAGGCGAAGAGCAATCATTCCAAGATGATCAACTCATCTATCTCGTGCTCGGAAATGCAGGCGCTCTTGAGTTAATAGTAAACGGGGAGAATTTGGGAACAGCAGGGGCGGTAGGCGAAGTCGTCAGATTAGAATTCGGCCCACAAGCGCTCTCGCAAAACGGATAAAGAGAGAGATTTCAACTCTGAAAGATAGAATTTGTGGGTGTCCCAGCCTCGCAGCGTATCAATCGTAACGCTCGGGTGTTCCCGAAATGAAGTTGATTCAGAAGAGCTCGCTGGAAGATTGGCTGCGGATGGATGGCGACTTGAAAAAGATCCAAGTGCTGCCGATATTGCAGTAATAAATACCTGTGGGTTTATTGAATCAGCAAAAAAAGATTCTATAGATGCATTGCTAGAGGCACACTCTCAAAAGAGTGACGGAACTCTTCGCGCGGTTGTTGCTGTGGGCTGTATGGCGGAGCGCTACGGGAAAGAACTTGCAGAAGCCCTTCCGGAAGCCGACGGCATTTTGGGATTTGATGATTATCAAGATATTTCGCAAAGATTACAGAGAATTCTAGGCGGAGAACGCTTTGCGAGCCATATCCCAAAGGATCGACGAAATTTGCTTCCATTAGCACCGGCAAGTCGACAAGAATTCAAGGCAAATTTAGGACAGGGCGGTGCAATTCAAAGAGTTCGAATGGGAAGCGAACCGGTAGCACCGCTAAAGATCGCTTCAGGTTGCGATCGACGCTGCACTTTTTGTGCCATCCCTCAGTTTCGAGGCTCATTTCTATCGCGTCGCCCCAATGAGATTCTCGAGGAGGCAAGATGGTTAGCTGATAACGGAGTGAGTGAGCTATTTTTAGTAAGCGAAAATACAACCTCTTACGGCAAAGATCTCGGAGATATTCGACTATTAGAAACTTTACTACCGGAGATTTCCAAAATTAATGGCGTGGAGAGAATTCGACTTTCTTATCTTCAGCCAGCAGAAATCCGCCCATCGCTACTTCAGGCAATCATTGCAACCGAGAAAGTACTTCCTTATTTTGATATCTCATTTCAGCATGCATCCGGCTCGCTTCTTAGAAGGATGAAAAGGTTTGGCGATAAAGAATCTTTCCTGCACCTCTTGACGCAAGTTAGGGCTCTCGAACCTAGTTCCGGAATTCGCTCCAATTTCATCGTTGGATTTCCTGGCGAAACTGAATCTGAGTTTCAAGAATTAGTTGAATTTATAAGCGTTGCGCGGCTTGATGCAATTGGGATCTTTCCGTATTCTGATGAAGATAAAACAGAAGCAATGAATCTACCGGACAAGCTTGAAACCGAATTAATATCAGAACGGACTGAGCGACTTCGTTCATTAGCCGAAGAATTAATGATTGAACGCGCTCAAGAGAGAATTGGGGAACGCGTTCGTGTTTTAATTGAAGATGCTGAGCTAGGCGAAGGTAGAGCGGCGCATCAAGGTCCCGAAGTAGATTCAACAACGTCAATTAGCGGAAGAATCAAATATCGAGTTGGAGAGTACGTTGACGCGGTAGTGAGCGATTTATCTGCAACAGATTTGGTCGCGCAACCACTATGAATCTTCCCAACGGGCTAACGATATTTCGCATCATGGCACTACCTTTCTGCGCTTGGGCGTTGCTCAAGGAAAGCGGAAATGATCCGACGTGGCAGTGGATAGCCTGGGTTTCATTCTTTATAGTTGGTGTTACAGATATTCTTGATGGTCGAATAGCCCGACGTAGAAACCAAGTATCGCAACTTGGAATTATTTTAGATCCAATCGCAGACAAGGCATTTATTGCGACTGCTTTGATCGGTTTATCTTATTTAGAAAAGATTCCATGGTGGGTAACGATTCTGATTCTTTTGCGAGAAGTTAGCGTAACTTTTTTACGGTTTGCAGTTTTAAAGCGCGAGGTTATATCAGCTTCAAGGGGCGGAAAAGCAAAAACACTTATTCAAAATTTCTCCGTCGGGCTTTATATCTTGCCGCTTCCCACATTTCTTTATTTACCAAGAGATATCTTGTTAGGAATCGCAATACTTTTAACGTTGTCCACGGGTCTTGCATATTTTAGGAATGCGCTCCGAAGATGAATTCAATCGAAAAAGTAATCAGAACTCTGCGAAATCGAAGTGAGACTATTTCTGTCGCTGAATCCGTAACGGGTGGTGAGCTGGCGGCGGCGCTAACAAAATTGCCGGGCTCATCAGAAGTCTTCTTGGGCGGAGTCGTTGCATATTCCAACGAGAGCAAGATTCGAGATTTAGGGGTTTCCAAACGATTAATTAAGAAATTTGGGGTTTACTCGGAAGAGGTTGCACTTCAAATGGCCAGCGGAGTCCGAGAGAAATTTAATTCAGATTGGTCGATTGCTTCCTCCGGAGTGGCCGGACCTGGTTCGGATGCGCAGTTTCCTGCTGGTTCAATCTGGATTGCGATTATCGGCCCGCAAGGCTCACAAAACATTCGACTCTCCCTACAGGGCAGTCGTGAACAGATCCGTCTCGGCGCGGTAACGAGCGCGCTTGCGACCCTAGAGCGTATTCTTGACCAGTAGCAGAGGCGGAGGAACTATGGTTTTGATGAGAACCCACATCGGTCTAGTACTTCGTGGCGCTCGAATATCCCAGAAAAGAACGCTTCGCGAAGTGGCAAAAGTTGCACGAGTATCTCTTGGCTATCTCTCTGAAGTTGAAAGAGGCCAAAAAGAGGCTTCTTCCGAGCTTTTGAATTCCATTTGCCTTGCCCTAAATCTCACCCTTTCAACTGTTCTCTCTTCTGTGGCCCACCAGATTTATTTGGAAGAAGCTCCGCAACTTACGGTTGTAGACACGAACGCTGCCTAAGGATGTCGTGTTGAGTTCTGCCAACGCTCGCTCTACCTATCAACATCAATCATCAATCCACCGTCGCACCAGAAGTGCAATTATGGATTCTGCACGGGAATTGCTCCGTCAAAGTGGAATAAGTTCAACCAACATGATTGAAATAGCAGATCGTGCCCAAGTATCTAGAGCTTCGCTATACAACCACTTCCGAGATAAGCAAGAAGTGTTTCTGGCCTTGGTTGAAACTGAAATAGAGAGAATTGCAACTATTGCATTAGTTTCACCTTCGAGATCAGAAGCTTTGTATCAGATTTCTCGTGAGATTTCGGAACATGATGGTCTAAAAAAAGCTTTAGAGCGCGATGGTGAACTGGTCGCAGCGGCTTTAACTTCGAGAGATCACCAAATATGGGAAGAAATTTATAATCACTTAGCGAAAATATTTGCAACTGATGTCGTGGGGGTCGGACTAGTCCTTCGTTGGTTGCTTGGCCAAGTAACTGCTCCACTCTCTAAAGAACACTCTCGCGAACAAGCCAATCGCATAGCTGAGATTCTTTAACGCGTCGCAAGATGCGCATTACAGAACTTCGCCGACGGCTAACCGCACACTTTGGCGAAAATTGGGCCCCTTCTTATTCAAAGGATTTTGTCTTAGCTGAGTTGGGCGGTCAAACCATTGATCAAGCACTTGCTATTGGGGTCGAGCCTGCCGACATTTGGCGCGCTGTCTTGCGCCACAACCCAGATATCAGTTCTGAGCTCCGCTAACTCTCATAGGAACGCTACCTTTCGGTCGATAAGTTGCTCGTGGTTGCGCCTTCGGGAAATCGCCGAGGAGTTGCAATTTAAATCTTCGAGCTATTTCAAGAATAATGATTCGACCTTCAAGTAGAGCAAATTGGTCACCAAGACACTTACGAGTTCCAGCACCGAATGGGAAATATGCCCCATCTGGCAGGCTTTTTTCAAAATCATTGAACCAACGCTCTGGGACAAAGGAATCGGGAGACGTGAAATATCTTGGATCTCGGTGTGTTACATATTGGCTGATTAATACATGGGCACCCTTAGGAATATTGGTGTCCCCAACGATCACATCTGCAATAGCTCTTCTCGGTGCGACCCAAACCGGTGGCGCTAAGCGAAGTACCTCATTGAATACGGCACTTACCATTGGAGCAGCAAAGAGGATTCTTGCGAAATCTTCGCTATCGGATTGGGCGAGAATTGTGTTGGCTTCTTCTGATAGAGCTCTCCATAAGTCAGGCCTCTTATCCAAGTAAGCAAATGTCCACGTAAGCACATTGGCAGTTGTCTCATGACCGCTCAAAATCAAGGTTAGCGTTTCGTCTGAGATTTCAGACTCTGATAATTTCTCACCCTCACTCGTTTCAGATTCAAGGAGTAAGCCGAGTAAATCATCGCGCTGTACATCAGATCTAATTCTCTCCTCAACGATACGAGTTGCAATTTGGTGGAGGCGGTCAGCTGCGCGCTCAAAACGTTTGAAGTAAGGGAGCGGAAGGTAATCTGTTTTTTCTAATCCAGGCAACATAGTTCTTTCAATTCGGTCAATTGCTATATGCATAGATTCTTGGACCGCTTGGGTATCATCTTTAATATCTGTTCCAAATAAGATATCGGCGACAATATCGAAAGTGAGCGCCATCATTTCTGGGCCAACTTCCACAGTAGAATTTATCCTCCATGCATTTAGATGCTTTCTAGTTAGCTCCAACATGGATCTGGTGTAACTCGAGATTCGATTGATGTGAAAAGGTGCTTGCATTAAGCGGCGATGGCGCAAATGGATTGGCTCTTCATTTGTAAGCAATCCAGTTCCAAGTACTTTTCGCATTCGGTCAAAACCGACACCTTTAATGAATGAACGCTGTTTACTGACCATGACTTCATGAACCATTGCGGGATCGAAGGCGGCTATGAAGAGCTCTCGCCCCAGGAAGAAAGAGGCAATTTGGCCGTATTGATCACGAACATCTCGCAAGAAACCTGGAGTATCTTTTTGAAAGCTCAGCGTGAGAGTTAAGGAACGGGGCCCGGGCGGTAACTTCAAATCACGAGCGCGCCCCCGATGTATTGGTGTGGGGATATGGGGGTAAGAAGCGGGGCGGGGCGAGCGGAACGGGCTAACGGCCATGGGTCACGCTAAGTCGAGGCGTGTCTAGGTGTCATTAGAACAAATGTTCGGTAACCTTTACTGGTGATGGCGGAGAGCCATTACGCCCAACCAGAGCGGTTCCACAGTTCCGCCCGAGAATCCTCGGGCCGTCGGTGGTCTTCCGTACCTTCTGGACCAACTAACGATTAAGAGAAAGGCAAGACAGTGGCAAAACCTGCCAAAGATCCAGCAGAAGAAAATAAACAATCAGCTAGCCCTGAAAAGCAAAAGGCCCTAGATACCGCGCTTGCCCAAATCGAGCGTCAGTTTGGTAAGGGCTCCGTAATAAAAATGAGTGAGAAGACCGCAACGCCGATCGAAGTTATCCAAACTGGATCAATTGCGCTAGATATGGCACTTGGCATTGGCGGAATTCCACGCGGAAGAATTATTGAAATATTTGGACCAGAATCCTCTGGTAAAACAACGCTTACCCTTCACGCAATTGCAAATGCACAACGTGCTGGCGGTATTGCAGCCTTTATCGACGCAGAACATGCTTTTGATGCGGAATACGCGAAGAAGCTTGGCGTTGATATCGATGCGCTACTCGTCTCCCAGCCAGACACTGGTGAACAAGCGCTTGAAATCGCAGATATGTTGGTCCGTTCGGGCGCTCTCGATTTGATTGTCGTCGACTCAGTTGCCGCACTTGTTCCTCGCGCTGAGATTGAGGGTGAGATGGGCGACTCACACATGGGTCTCCAAGCAAGATTGATGTCACAGGCTCTACGAAAAATTACCGGCGCCTTAAGTCAATCAAAGACGACTGCAATCTTTATCAACCAGCTCCGAGACAAAATCGGCGTCTTTTTTGGCTCACCAGAAACAACGACTGGTGGAAAAGCGCTTAAGTTCTACGCCTCGGTACGTATGGATATCCGCAGAATAGAGACTTTGAAAGATGGACAAGAAGCTGTTGGAAACAGAACTCGCGTCAAAGTAGTAAAAAATAAGATGGCGCCCCCATTTAAACAAGCTGAATTCGACATTCTTTACGGTGTTGGAATCTCGCGCGAAGGAAGCTTGTTAGACCTAGGCGTTGATCTAGGTATCGTTAAGAAATCCGGCGCTTGGTTTACCTACGAAGGCGACCAGCTAGGACAAGGCAAAGAGAATTCACGCCAGTTCCTTTTAGATAATCCAGATCTGGCAAATGAGATCGAGTCAAAGATTCGTTCTCATTATGCAACAGCCGATATCGATCCAGCTCTAGTCGCTGCGATTGATGAAGCCGCTGCTGATGTCGAGTTCTAACGAACTACTTGAAGAGGTAGAGAGCGACCCCTACTCAGTTGCTACGACAATAGCGTTATCCGCGCTTGGTCGAAGAGCTAGGAGTAAGGGGGAGCTCTTTGCTCTCCTCAAAAAACGCGGCGCAACTGAAGAGGTAGCAAACGCGGTCCTTTTTCGTCTCCAAGAACAAGGTTTTGTAAACGATTATGAATTTGCCCGTTATTGGAGTGAATCAAGACAACGCACGAAGAAATTAGCGCGTCGAATAATCGTTAGCGAACTACGCTCAAAAGGAATTAGCGATGAGATTATTGAGTGGATTACGAGCGATATCTCTGATGAAACTGAATTTGAAAATGCCCTGAAATTCGCACAACGCAAAGTGAACGCGTACCAAAGACTTGAACCTGAAGTGGCCTATCGCAGACTCCACGGGGCGTTAGCTCGACGTGGTTTCTCTGGTTCAGTTATCTCACGAGTACTAGGTGAATTGGGTATTTCGCGTTCTTAACCTGTCAGAGATAAAGTCTGCACATGGCTTCATTTTTAGATTACAGAATCTTGCCAGTTCTTGTAATTCGCGACGCCTCTATATCTTCAGATTTGGCCGAAGCTCTAATTGATTCCGGATTGCCGCTTGTCGAAGTAACTTTGAGAACCGATGAGAGTTGGAGCGCTGTCGAGAAACTTACAAAATCTCAAAAATTGATGGTGGGGATAGGTTCTGTAAGTCAAGAGAGTGAATTAAAGCGAGCGCAAGATCTCGGCCTCAAATTTGCGGTTTCACCGGGCTTTTCACCTGAACTATTCTCAACTGCAAAACAACTCGAAATTGAATATCTCCCAGGCGTTGCCACTCCCTCAGAAATCTTGAATGCGAGCCGTATGGGTGCGCGAAATCTCAAATGGTTTCCAGCAAAAGCGCTGGGAGGCGTATCTGCGCTTAGAGCTGCATCTGCTCCATTTCCAAATTTAAATTTCATACCTACTGGTGGACTTGATCTCGCCGGCGCTACAGAATTCCTTAAAGAGCCAAACGTCAAGCAAGTAGGCGGAAGTTGGATGCTAAAAGAGGAGTGGTTAGCGAATCGCGATTTCGCTGCAATTCGCGCTTCAATAACCGAGAGCTTATCTATACTCAGCAGCGAGAAATAATTATGTTGGCACCAAAAAGATATTTGATTCAAACTCTGGGATGCCAGATGAATTCACATGATTCAGAGCGAATCGCAGGATCACTTGATGCTGCAGGTTATATTCCGGCGCGATCCGGTGAAGAGCCAGATCTAATAGTTTTTAATACGTGTGCGGTTCGTGAGAATGCTGACAATAAACTTTACGGTCATTTAAGTTTTCTTGCTCCGATGAAACGCTCTAAACCCAATCTGCAAATTGCAATCGGAGGCTGCTTAGCCCAGAAAGATCGTGGTTCCATAATTGAGCGCGCGCCTTATGTTGATGTAGTTTTTGGAACACATAACCTGGGTTCGCTTCCAGCCTTACTTGAGCGTGCTCGCATTGAAGAGAGATCCCAAGTTGAGATAAAGGAATCCTTAGAGCACTTTCCGTCCGTTCTGCCGGCTCGCCGACATTCCCCTTTCTCTGCCTGGGTTTCAATTTCAGTTGGGTGCAACAACACATGCACTTTTTGCATCGTCCCATCTCTTCGAGGACGGGAGAAGGATCGTCCCGCATCCGAAATTCTCGACGAGATAAAAGCGTTAGTTGATCAGGGCGTCACCGAGATCACTCTTCTTGGCCAGAACGTAAACGCCTACGGCGTGGATTTCTCTGACCGAGAAGCATTTGCGAAACTCTTACGATCTTGTGGAGAAATAGATGGACTGGAACGCGTTCGTTTTATGTCTCCCCACCCAAGAGATTTCACCGAAGAAGTAATAGATGCAATGGCCCAAACTCAAAATGTGATGCCACACCTACACATGCCGCTGCAATCTGGATCCGACAAGATTCTTCAGACAATGCGACGATCGTATAGAAGCGATCGATATCGCGCGATTATCGATCAAGTGCGAAATAAGATTCCTGACTCAACAATAACTACCGACATCATTGTTGGTTTTCCAGGTGAGGCGGAGGAAGATTTTCAAGCTACGTTAGAAATCTGTTCTGATTTGAAATTCCTTGCTGCGTATTCATTCAAATATTCAAAACGGCCGGGAACGCCTGCTGCAACTATGCCTGACCAGGTTCCCGAAGATATCGTGAGCGAGAGATACGACAGACTCCACAATCTTCTTAATCAAACTTCTCTAGAGGTGAATAAAGCTGTTATTGGAAAAGATTTGGAGATATTGATAACCGATATAGAGAATGGGAAGGCCCAAGGCAAAAGTCGTGATTTCAGATTAGTTCACTTTGAGTTAGACAGATTCGCCCGTCCAGGCGATCTCGCTAAAGTAAGAATTACAGATGCAAAACCACATTTTATTTTTGGTAATTTAATTGAAGTTAGAGAAACCAAAGGTGGATTAGCTTTTGAAACTCGTAGAGCTGAGGCTGAGGAGAGAGGCGTCTTTCTCGGCGTGCCCGAGATGAAGAGCAAACTGCTTAAATGACTTTAATTTTTGTCGTTGGGGCAACGGCGACCGGAAAAAGCGACCTAGCAATTGAATTAGCTGAGAGA
>Ga0129336_10000280_pt1 | contig 28752 bp, 41 predicted proteins | sample CPB6_02_DNA_FD_96878 | JGI IMG/M metagenome (GOLD analysis project Ga0129336, IMG submission 96878) | Freshwater to marine salinity gradient microbial communities from Chesapeake Bay, USA - CPBay_Sum_0.6_0.2_DNA | ecosystem: Environmental > Aquatic > Marine > Coastal | place: USA: Chesapeake...
AGAAACCAAGCGTTTGCCGCCTGTTTCCAAGCTTTCCTGACCCGCTTGCGCCATACGCTCACCGCGAGTGGTTGCGCGTCCTTCAACAAACTCGCGCAATTCTTTTTTGCCGCGTCCCGGCAATGTGGCAAGCAAATCAGCAATTTGACGAGCATTTTCGCCCGTATCCAACAACGCCCCTTCTGGGCCAAGCGCCCGCAGCCGAGCCATTACGGCTGGTGCAAATTCTTCGCCCTCTGGGGTGTCGCGCATCAATGCTTGAATAAGGCGCTTTTGCGCTTCACTCAATGCAATTTTTTCTGAAGCGCGTTCACCAATGTTACGGCTTGCGGCACCAAGGATGCCTGTTGCTGCGCTACCCGCACCGCCACCGCCAGCGCCCAAGCTCGCGTTTAACAGTATGTCCTTCATCAGCTCTGTGTTGGTCATCGCATCTGATGAGCCAGCCCCAGACAAACCGCCTTCTACGCCGCCAGCCATTGCAGCGCCGCCAATCCTTCTTGCGGCGCTCATATCAACAACGCCGGGAAGCGTTCGCCCTCCCATCGTTGCTATACGAGGGCCAGCGGTTAAACCAATCGCACCCGGCATCATTGACCCGGTTAAATCCATGCCAAATGCGGTTTTTGGGTAATCTTCTTGAAACTGCGTCGTAGCGCCACGCACCATTTCGCCGGTTTTTGAGCCGGTCAGTTTAGGGATAAGCCCAAAACTTAACGCTTGTGCGCCTTTTAACGTAGTTTGCGCCCAGCGTGGCATGGTTCTGCCAGCTCTAAATTCTTCAGATTCAGTTGAAGCGCCATAGTCGCCGCCAAAGTGCGTCATTGCCTTGCTTTGCTGCTCGTAGGCGGTGCGCTCCATCATCAGTTGCTTATAACGCGCTTCTTCTTCCTTTGTGAGTGGCATTATTTGCCCTCCGCTTTTCTACGAAGCCTATCTAATTCTTCTTGCTTTTCCTTACTCCACACAATGCGGCGCTCAAGAACTTTTGACTTAAACGGATTGACTACGTTTTCTACGTCAAGACCGCTTCGGCTTGCAATATTGCCGTACTCGCCAATTAACGAATTAACTTCGTTTTGACGCGCTGTGTATAACTCATAAGCCGTATCAATTAGCTGCTGCCGACGTTCTGGCAACATTCTGCCTGTTGCAGCTTCTTCGTATAACGATTTTATGCGACCACCGAGGCTGCCATCTTTGGCTCGCAAATCAAAATCTTCCTTACGAACCGCGCCAGTTGGGTCGTCTGCTTTTGCCACGGCGTACACAATGGCAACGTCACCAACCGCATTTTCTGGTGCGGTAAAGATGCGTTGATAGGCGCTTTTAACGCCATCCCAATCCATGTCTTTCAATCTGCCCTGTAACTGATCCCGCAATCCGCCTTCGTCCTTCTGTTTATCTCGGGGCGTAATAATTTGCGTTTGCGGCACTCGCGGAATAGGCACAAGGTCGGTGTAATTGCCTGACTTTGCGAATTTGGCAATGCTGGCCGTTGTGTAGTCAGCCGGTGAAGGTTTGCCAACCAATGAATCGCGGTTTTCTACCGGCACAAGCAAGCTGTAATCACCCGAATTTACGGCTGCGCGGATGCTTTGCGGCGTAAATTTATCAGGCGCAATGTCGCCAACCTTTAACTCGGTGCGCTTGGGCGATGTTGCCTCAAACTGCGTCATGGCGTACTGCTGCACCATCGGATTTGCGCTTTCAAACCCTTCCAACGCTCGCGCTCGCTTTTGCGCGGTCGTAAGCGGGCCGCCAACCTGCATCTGCATCGGCTGGCTGAAGTCAGGCTCGCCCGTCGCCGTCATGGCGGGCATGAGGCGCTGGTTTGGCGCGGCAATGGCGCTAGGCTGTGCGTATTCCGTTGCGCGGAAGCCCGGCTGACCCGCTTGCACGGGGGCAGGGCCGCCCGGCGTGGTGTTAATCATCGGCATCGGCGCTTCCATCGCGGCGATTTCGCCCATGCCAACGGTGCGCTGTTCCGGCTCAAACGAGCGGATGTAATCGGTAAATTCTTGACGACCAGCCTTTTCTGCTTCGGCTGCGGATTCTTTTGCCAAGCGCCCTTCGCGGGCAGTCAGGTAGCCCTGCAATGCCTTAACAAGCGGCGCAGCCTTCGGGATCGGCGCAGCCGTCCCTTCCATCGGCTTATATTCCTGTTGTGCGAGGGCTTCAGCGAGGGCAGCGCGTTTGCGTGCCTCCTCTAACTGGCGCTCGTACTCGGTCGGAGCGCGGAATGTGCTGACGTATCGGGTGCGATCACTCTTGGCCATAGTCAAAATCCCCTCTGTAGCCACCTCCCTGCGGGGTCGTTAAACCCGGAGAGCGTGGATAACCCTGTGCGCCGGGGCCGCGTGGGCGCTGCATCTGACCGCCAATCTGCGGCGACATTCTGCTACCCATCGGGCGACCCATACCACCCATAATGCCGCGTGAGCCAGTCAGTCCCGGCTGCGGGGTCGTCATTGGGCCGCTAAAGTTCATCGCCTGCGGCGGTACACCCGGTGCGGCGTTTGGCGTGGCTTGTGAGTAGCCCATACCCGGCACCTGACGCATTGCCATGTCGCGCTGCCCCGGAGGCGCTCCGAGCGAGGTGTTGCGTTCTTGGGCAGCCAGCATCTGGGCTAACTGCTGCGGTCTACGATCTGGTGAAAATCCGTTCATGCGTTAGCCCTCACAACATTCCGTAATTGACCATCTTGTAACCAGATGGGTGAATGGCGACTGCTTCTGGCAGCACAGCTTCTAACTCGTCAGCCATGACGCCGCGCTGACGCTCGCCAAATATGTCGTACTCGTAGATACCAATGCCGAGCGGGTGCGTACCGACGCGCACAATGTTGGACTTCAAGCGGCGATCTGACATTCCAAACAATCCGGGAATGCTGCCTGCGCCGCCGATTGCGGTTCCCGCCGCACCAGCAAGTTGCCCAAGCATTCCCATGCCCGCGTTATACGCGCCAACTTGGTTCTGATAGTTACGCTGTGCGAAATCGCCCGCTGCCTGACCGGCTTGGAATACCGGCGGTGGCGCGATGTTGACGCCGCTGTAGCCTTGGAATTGCGGGATGCTGACCTGACCGCCTGACAACAACGCGCTGATTTCGTTAACCGGCAGGGAGCGAATAGCCGCCTGCTGTGCCAACGCCTGCTGTGCCGCCGTGTTGCGGAACTGCGCCTGTGCAAACGCTTGGTTGTACTGCTGCTGTTGTGCGGCGTTCTGCGCTTGTACACGCGCCATATCCTGCTGGAATCGCTGCGAGAGAGCCGCATTGCGGGCTTCTTGCTGCTGCACAATCTGCTGGAATTGCTGGCCTTGCGTGGCGTTCTGCGCCTGCTGACGAGCCAATTCCTGCTGCATGGCCTGCGCTTGCGCTTGGTTGTAGAACGCAGAAGCGCCTTGCGCCTGACCAGCCTGTTGAGCCTGTCGTGCGAGGTTGGCCTGCTGCGCGGCAAGCTGCTGCTGGAAATTCTGCCCTGCGGCAGCGTTGGCAAGTTCGGCTTGCGTGACCTGCTGACCAAAGACTTGCTGCAACGCCTGATTTTGCGCGGCTTGTAGCGCAAGGTCGCGGTTGTAGTTTTGCGCGATGGCTTCGTTGGTCAACTGTTGCGCCTGCTGACCCATGCCAAACTGCTGTAGCAGCGCCTCGCGGTTAAACTGGCCTGCGCCAAGCGCCTGTTGGTAGTTCTGCGCGATAGCAGCGTTTTGTGCTTGTTGAGCGGCCAGAGCTTGCTCAAAGTTCTGCCCAACAGCTTGATTGCCCATCTGCTGCGCGGCCTGCGCTTGTGCAAAGTTTTGCGCGATGGCCTGATTGATCGCCTGCTGCGCTTGCTGCCCAGTCTGGAACGATGCCAACTGCGCCTCTTGGCCAAATTCGCCTGCGGCGAGACGCTGTGCAAACTGCTGCGCCTGCGCTTCGTTGGCAAACTGACCGCTTGCCAAGGCTTGCTGCGTGTTCTGTGCGATAGCGCGGTTCCGAGCTTCTTCGCTCTGCATACCTGCGCCAAAACGAGCCAGTTCGCCCTCTCGGCCAAACTCGGCACCGGCAAGGCGCTGCTGGAACGCCTGCTGCTGTGCTTGGTTCTGCGCTTGCTGCGCTGCCAAAGACTGCTGGAAGTTCTGACCAAGGCCGACGTTATACAGCCCCGCCTGCTCCATGCCTGCGCCAAAACCCGACAGCGCGGCTTGGTTAGCAAACATAGCGCGTGACTGCTGCTCGGCAAACTGCTGCTGACGAGCGGCTTGGTCAAGGCTGATGCCCTGCGCGGCGGCTTGCAGCAGAAGGTCGTTTTCTTTCTGCATTTGCGCCGACATGGCAGCGTTGTACGCCTCGCCACCCGGTCGCAAGCCTTGGTTAATCAGCTGCGTCTGAAGCTGCTGACGTTCGCCCTGCAACTGCGGCGACAAACGCGACAGGATCGCTTGCTGCGCCGTTGAGCCTGCGTTGATCGGGCCTTGTGCAATGTTAGAAACATCAATCTGACCCTGTAATTGCGGGCCTTGGACAAACTGCTGCGCGTAACCAAACTGCCCAGCTTGCGGGCCACCCATCGGGCCGCCAAGCCCTGACAAATCCAAGCCTTGCAACTGCGGGCCTGCAACCGTGCCGCCCTGTGCCTGACCAAACTGGCCGACGTTGCCTTGAACGCCTTGGACACCGCTGGTATCCAAGCCACCAAGCTGCACACCGGCAGGGCCGCCGCCAGCAAGGCCAAACAAACCGCCAGATGGGCCGCCAAACGCTGCGCCGAAATCAAACCCACCGGGGGCTATCTGCGAATAAAACCGTGATTCGTCTAATTGGCCAAGATTGGTTGGAACAGGGCGGCCGCCTTGGGCAACGCCGTAATACTGCGAATCACGCGGCTGATTTGCGCCCGCAATGCCAGCCAATCCTTGCGCTTGCTGGCCTGCGGTAACTTGCCCCGGCAACGCCTCTACGTTGTAGCCCGCCATCGGGGTATATGCGCCAGTTGGCGCACCCATCAGCCCTGCGTTGGCATAGCTGATGTCGGTATATCCCGGCGTCTCTTGATACCCCATGTAGTTGCTCGGGGTAACAATGTTGTCGTACGGGCCAATGGCTCCGTACACAAGGTCGGGAACGCCGCTTGGCCGAAACGCCGAGGCAATACCAAGGTTGCCAAGGCCGCTTGCTGCGCCTGATGCAGCCTGCGACATATACAGCTGTGCCAATTCCTGCTGCCGCAACGCTGCTTCGGCGTTCGGGTTGATGGTTTGGCGAACAGTCGGCTGCTCAATGTAAGTCGTGAACTGCTCTTGCGTTGGCGCTTCGCCAGCGTTGCCGTAAGGATCGTTAAACGCCCGTGCCTGCCATGCCTCCATCGCCTTGTTGTAGGCGTCGGTGTCTATGGTGGGCGTTTTCGTCCACTCAACGGTCTGCGTACCAGACGGCGTATAAATGTTGGGATTGGACATATACGCCGACTGCTTGGCGGCGGCCAAGTTAGCCTCACCCTGCTTGATAGCAAGAGTGGTGTAGTCAGGCGCTGGTGGCGGTGCTGGTGATTTTTTGCCCATACCTCGGCTCCAAGAAACGACACTTGTCAGGTGTCTGTGTCATCAAAACAATATCCCCAGAATCGTGCGCGGCATCTTTAATTCGCGCTTCTTCCGAGAATCCCATCTTGCTGACCAATGCGAGCGCCCGGGTATGGTTGCTGCTGATTGGCCCTATTATCTTATCAACTCCTGCGACGTTGTACGCATAGTCGTACACAGCCGCCATATATGTCGGGGTGACCCGCTCCCACGCGATGTGGCAAACAACGGATCGCCCGTTCCAATTCTCGTAAACCGTCCCGGCAACTAGCTTGCCGTCACGCTCAAGCCCTATGGCGACCGACCGATTAGGGTCAAACGCTCCTTCGGTCTGCGCCGTAACCCATGCCCCAACGTGGGGGCCGCTTACGATGCGCCAGCCCATCCGAGTTGATACACCACATCGGTTGATGCCCATTCCATAGAGACGTTGCGGCTTGCGCTGTTAAAAACCAGACCGCCGCAATAGCCGATCCCTTGGATGCCCACAAAGTTGTTGGTGATGATCAAGTCAGCACCCCAAACCGCCTGATTCCACAGGCCAACGTCCCACAAACCGTACTGCGTGGCGATGAACGACAGCGCACCAAGGTCGGCGTTGGTTTGGAAGTCCACGTTCATGCCGATATTGATGGTCGGCTGACCGTTGCTATAAATGGTTGGACGGGCGCGGGTGAAATACTTGATGACGCCTCGCGTCTCAAAGTAATTGAACGCTTGCAGCGCACGGGTGTTGATGTCTAACCCGTTGTCGTTGTAGCCCGCCACACCTGATCCGCTTGTCCAACACTCGGCAACGTACCCGTCACCACCGAAATACGGCTTGTCATTCAGCAGAGCAAAACAGTTGGCGTTCCAGCCGGTGAACCGGCACCACGCTTTCGTGATGTTGTTCATCACAAACTGCTCTTGTGCGCCTACCGACACCGGCACGTTGACCATCAGAGCGTTGTTGAGCGGGTTGTAGAGCAATCCCCAACCAAACGTGTTCTTGTATTGACGCGCTGCCGCCGCAAAAGCGCCCTGTATCTTGTCCGATAGGGCTACTTGCGGGTCAAGGCGTGACGATTGCAGCGCCGAGGCAAACGGGATCAGCCCGTCTAGCGTCAAAATCAGCAAATCACCGCCGTATTTCTGCACACAACGGCGAGAAATGGGCGAACCAATAATCCAGACGCCAATAAGCGCCCATGTGGAGGCGCTAGATGGGTCAGTACCGCGATAAACGATGACCTCGCCCTGATCGGTGACGAAAACAAGGTTGTCATCAACGCCGTAGCCTGCGTCAATCGTCCACGACGCCATCGCCACGATGGTGCCGCCCAAATGCGCGACCGAGGACAAGTCTAGGACGTTGGCCGCGCCTCCAACAGAGGCGGTCGGCAGATACCACGCTTTGAGCGAGTCCTTTTGCACAAACCACATCCTGTTTTTGAACAGGGTGGGCGCAAAAAGAGTGGTTGTGGTAACGCCAGTAATGGCGGGAGTAGAAGCACCGTCAATCGGCGTCCATGTCGTGCCATCAAACAACAGCGGTTTGTCCACGCCGTTTGCGGCGTACATATAACCGCCGCCAGCGGTCGTGATGTTGGTGGCTTCCCATTGGCTATTGCCAAGCCCTGTGACCTTGGCCGCCCCGACTGCACCTGCGGTCGTCACCTCAAAAATGTTGCCGCCGACAACGGCAAACATCTTGTCGTTGGTGCCTGCGTTGTAGACGAGCAGGCTTTGCACCTGCCCTGTCATGCCGGTGGCGTGCCTTACATAGCCACCACGGATAGATACGCTAGAAACGCCGGGGAACAGGTTATCTAACGTAACCGCATCGGTCGGGGCCATGTTGGCAAGCGAGTCGCGGGCGTTCCACCCACCAACAGGGGCAGGCAGGGAGGCGACGTTGTTCGTCGTCCTTTGGATTAGCCTTCTGCGAGTAGGCGATGCCATTATTGGCCGTCCGTGCCGTAACCGCTGTCAGGGATGTTGTCGTAGCCGATCAACACCGTACCCGGTCGCGGGGCAAACGAGAGGTTGGCCGCTGCCACATCCTGCGCCACCGCCGTCTCAAACTCTAGGAGGTAATCGCGGTACAGCGCGGTCGTGTCAAAACCCTTCGCCTCAAAGTATTTGAGCTTGGTGCCAAGCACCATAAGACGGTCTGGGTATACGCAAGTGTCGTCGTCAGCGGTAAAGCTGTTTTTGGGCGTACCGTCTGCCGCTTCTGCCCAGCCCTTGCTGCGGTACTCAAAGCCGAGCAACTCGCCCGCGTTCATACCCGGCCAAATCTGGAAGTATTTGCCAAGCAGACGCCAGCGAATACGCGGGCCGGTGCTGATGTAACCCGAGAGCAGCCATTCCCATTGCTGCGGTGACTCGGGGCCGAGCATTTCCCAACGCTTGCTTTTGTCCCAATGGGTGCGGTTGACCGTGCTGTAGTAATCAGCCGGTAACCCGTACTTCACCTTCTGGAAAATGACCTGTGCATCAACCTGCGTAGAGGTAACTTCGTAGTTAAGCGTGACGCTGGTCGGGCCGACGCTGGTGATGTACGTGGCGTTCGGGATGCCATCGCCCTGCACCTGATACGTCGTATCCAGCCCCGTCGTTGATGCAAGGCCGGTGATCGCCGCCACACCGTTGACCCACGAACCTGTAGCGGTCGTGGCCTCGGTGTAGAACGTGTATTGGCGTGTCAGCTCTCGCCAGTCAGCACGACGGAGCAACTCATAGCCGCAAGCGTTCATCAACGCGAGCAGCTGCACAACGTCTTGGCTGTTATTGCCAGCGACAGTTGAGGGGGTCGGAATGCCTAACTCGTTGGTGCATTCCTGTATGAGTTCCACCATCGTGCTGCCCATGCTATGCCTCCGCTAATTTAGGCGGTCTGCCACGACGCTTTGGCTCGTCGTTAAGCAATGACGCCATTTGCGCTTGCAGTTCCGCAAGCTGCTTCTTGGTGTCCTCAAGCTCCGCATTTGTTTCGTTGCGGTTCTTGCGGTTAAGGTACAAACGTGCGCGGTCGCGCAAGCCAATGCCACCCATGCCGACGCGCTGTAGTTGGGCGTCCGAGGCAAGGGCAAGCTGCTCCACCGTGACAAATTTGAGGATGTTTAACTCTGCGATCTGGTCGCGGTTAATCTCATCAGGAGCGTCTTTGTTCCATTGAGACAGCGGGGTGCCGATCTGGGAGGCTGCGCCCTCGTTCTGCTGCATCTGGAAATACAGCCATTGACGGGGGAAACGCTCTTTGTGATCGTCGCGCAACGGCTGATCCAAAATGTTCGTCTTGTCACCCGGTGCCATGATGCGAACGTAGGTTTTGCCTGCGTTTGCGCCTTCGTCACGGGTGTAAAACTCAACGTGCAGTTGTGCGTCAGCGTTATTAATGTCGCTATCTAATGGCATTGTCCTTGCTCCTGTGGGGATTACAGGTTGTTGACCTGTGTTACGGTACAAATGACCGAGGGAATTGCAGGCCATACGCTTGTGGCGCTGGCTGCAAGAATTCTAACGCTTGTGTCATCAACTGCCCACATCAACTCAACGTAGTTGGTGGGTTCAAGTTGGATGATGAAATTCCATGCTGCAACGGTACGCGCAGCGGTGCCTTGGATGGCAACCGTACTTGCTGTATTTGGCACATTGGTGCCGTTTTTACGCAGCCAAATGTAGACGTTGCCTGCGCCGCCCGAGGTTTTATCTAACTGCGCCGAAAACTGGACGTTATAAACGCCCTGATAATCCACAACAAGTCGGGAAGTGGGCGATCCAATAGACACGCCATTGCTGCTATCGGTGGTATTAAACGTCATGCCGTAAGCGGTGTTAATAGATGCTGCCGCTTGCAAAGACGTATCTGAAAAAGAACCGTAATGCAGAATAGGGACTGCTCGCCCAAACCCCTGCAATTCTTCCCAAACCGTGTTGCTGACGGCAAAAAACAAAGCCGAGCAACCCGTGTTGATTAGTCCAGAACCTACGCTGTTGATGCTGCTGTTGGCGTCATAAGGGTACACCAGCAACGGGTTTGCACCGCCATTACGCACAATAATGGTTTCGCCCATTTCGGTTTGCGGGAGTTTGACCCCTGCGCCCGATCCCACCGTCGTAACATTGTTGTATACAAACGTCAGTTGTGTGGCGTTACCAGCTGACGTACCGGCTGCCGTCACCGAGGCATTACCGTCGCCGCAGATGCAAAGGGTTGATAGCGAGTTGACGCCTGACCCCAACACGCGGGAGGGGATTGCCACTAGGCTGCCTCGTCCTTTCGGTTCCTCATTCGCATGATTTCTGCGATAAGGCCGGGGCCACGGGCGTCCACGTTGATGTCGCCCATCACCTCAAAGAGCTTCTGGAATTCGTTGGCCTGTTGAGCCATTGCCATGTTGCAGTTGAACTTTTTGCCGGTCGGGCCGCCTACGAAAACGTCAATAGATGGCCCGGTGTATTCCCCGGTAAACCGCTTCAACCCATCGGCGCGGTTGCAGCTGTCGTACCCATACAGCACGAAATTGCGGAACCCGAGCAGATAGCCAATGTTGATGGCTCGCAGTCCCGAGGTTGTCCCGCCACCCACGGCGAGCTTGTTTGGGCCAATCGCCTGCATTTCGGGGCCGTCTGCCCATGAGTGCCACAGCCATACGTTTTTGCCTTGCAGATAATCAAACGTGACCGGAGGGCAGCGTGAGGCAACGAGGTACACGGTACGGTCGTTAGCCTTCTGGATGCCGCTGGTGCGGTCACGCGGGTCAAGGTTGACCCACATATCCGGTTGCACACCGTTCTCACAGAGGAAGTCGTGCGCGGCCTTGATTGCCACAATCGGGCGGCCTGCGCGGCGGTGCGCTTTGATTTCGTCAATGTGGTCAGGCATAGACCACCCACTCGCCACGCACACAAATGTTCCATCGTGCTTAATGGGAGTGGGGGTCAGTTCTGGAAGATTACGGGCAAGAGCAGAGCGGATGTTGGAGCAAAGCTCCTCTGCCGTCCCTGCCGCCTGCACCGTAATCTCCAGAGGTTGCATGGCTTTAGAACCCGACAACGCCCGTGGCGATGTGCGGGTAGCCAGCGATGCAAGTCACCGCAGAGGCAGAAGCCGCCGAGGTGGTTGCAACAAGGCCAGCAACCAAACCGCCGGTCACGGTGGCGTCGTCAAGCGAGCCAGCCGTGGCGGTGGTAAAGAGCGGGACGTTGGGCTGACAGCCAACCAACACGCTCACGCGGGGTTTGCCGCCCAACTGCACCCAGCCGTAATAGGCCGAGGCAATGGACGCCTGCGCGAACCCAACGGCCTTGGAAGCCGCCGAGTTGGTCGTGGTCAACGGAACCACGGTGTTATCAACCAACACGGACACAGCCGCGTAAGTTGCCACCGTAGATGCCGCACGAACGTACACAGCCTGACCGCCATCACTCAAGTTGACGGTCGTGCCAAGTGCGAACGAGGGCGACGAGTCGGTGTACTCAAGCGAGACGCCGATCATATTGGATACAGAAATAGACATTTTTGCGCCCTCCTTAAGCGATCAACACGCCTTGGAACTGGCTGCCCGAGCAGGTAAGGTTACCGGCCCAGCCAATCAGCTTCACAATGGCGTCTTGGTTGACGGCCTGACGCTCACCACCAATCGGAACGAAATTACGATCCTTGTGGGGGCGGAACATCAGGTACTTGGTGTTGAGGAACCACATATGGTTCGCGTTGCCCGAGCCGCTGTTGTACGTGCTGGAACCGATACCACCGTCCAACACAACGTCAGACGCCATACCGGCACCGTAGTACTTCAACGACGCGAAACCCGCGCCAGCCATGCCAGAACCACTCTCGGTAATACGCTGAATCGCTTGGAGCGACTGCAGGTAGAAACGGTAGTAGTTGTTATCGGCAACGATCAGGTCAGGCTTGTCGGTTCCACGAACCAACTGCACCGCGAGGGCATCCATGTAGCCCTGAATGGTCGTGCTGGAGACAGCGCCCGCACCACCGCCATCAGCGGAAGCGGAGAACTTCTTGCTCTGCCAGAACGTCCACACAGCGCGATTGATGCCGCCGTAGGTGCCAACAGTCGGGTCATCCGGCACAGCAGCAGCAAGACCCGTGAGGTTCTTACCCGCGTTGCCGGTGCCGTCGCCATACAGGTCACCGCTGATGCGGTTAGCCAGCTGGGCCTCGGCCACTTCCATGCGACCGTCAAGAAGGTCAATGATGGCCTCCTTACCCGAGTTCTGGATCATCTCCAGACCCGAGATGGTCACCGCAGAAGCGTACTGCGTGATGGAGAACTGCGCCGAGCTAATCGGGCTGTTCTGACCTACGTTCAGCACTTCGTAACCGGAGTAGCTGTTCGTGTTGTTCGTGGTCGGATCGGTGTACATGATTTCCTGCAAAATCACGTTACCGCCCGAGAACGTCTTGACGTTCCCACGCTCTTTAAGACGACGAAGCAACGCGTTGTTGTTCGTCACGTTGTCAGCAAGCTCACCGCTACGGCTCTGAATGGTGGTAGCAATGATGTCGCTGATACTTGAGTTGGCAAATGCCATTTGATGACTCCTTTATCAGTTAATTACAAACGCGGCTCTGTTTCGGAGAAAGCCTCCTCCAAGAGGGCGCGACGGTTTGCTGCCTTGGGAGCCGTGTTTGGGCCGGGTGTGGCACTTCTGACGCTCACCGCTGCTGCGCGGGCAGTTTTCGCTACCCGATTGGCCTCCTTCGCCTGTTTTGCAGCCACTTCAGCCTGTTGGGCTTTTAGCGTCTGTTCAAACAAGGTCGGGTCAAGCCGAATGGCCTTATCATAGGCTTCATCCAACGTCTGCGCGACTCCGCTCTGTAGAAGCTGAATCATCGTTGGTCGGACTTCTTCAAAATGATCGGCCTTCAAACTAAATTGGTTGATCTCGTTTAGCAGGGTCTGGTTTTCCACCATTTCCTGCTGCTGTTTCCAGCCCATGACCTCGCCACGGACTTTGTTCAGTTCGTTTTGCAGTTGGTAGACCATCGGATCAACTGCTGCACCCTGCACAGGCGCTGCACCCGGCGCTTGAGGCTGCATCGCACCCAAGTTGATGCCGTAGCTCTGCGCTAACTGCATGAAATACTGCATTTTGGTCTGCGGGTCGCTGTTGCGGAGCTTATGGTCAGCCTCCATCAACGCGCCAACCGCCTTATCAGGCGTTAAACCCAGCCCTTGAATCGTGTTGATGTACGGGCTGATGGCTTCCTGCATCGCATCGGCAAACTGCGCCTTGGAGAGCAGCGGTTCCACGCCCGCTCGCATCTGCTCCTCGCGCTGCCATGCGTATTCCTGCATCTTTGGGTCGGCTTTCTGCCAAACCTCATGGAAATCCTTTTTCCACGACGCAGGAGGACGACGCCATACCGGCGGTTCTTCTTCCTCTACCTCGGGTTCTGCCTCCACTTTGGAGGGTTTAGCGAAACGCCCGCCCTCATCGCGTGATCTGGCCTCAATCGGCTCACCACGCTCGGCAGCCTCAAGCTGTTCCTCCAGCATTGCCCTGCGGTCAATCGTTTCAGCCTGTGGGGCTTCCTGATTCTCAACGTCCATTAGCCTCTCCTGTGGGGATTGGTGAAATTCAACTCTTGGCGTAACTGTCTGATGATGCGGTCAGCTTGTTCGTTGGTCATGCGCTTGTTCACCTCATACTTGAGGCGCTCCATGCGCTCGTTTGACTGCTTTTCCCGCCGTATGTGTTTGGCGGGATCGTCGTTGCCTACCTCCTCACAACCGTGCGCCTTCAAATGGCGGCGGTGCTGCGAGCGTGAGGTGATCATGCTGCCGTCAACCATGCTTTTGTACGGCTGAATGTCGGGCTGCACGTAGTGATACTGGCCCTTTTCGTCCTTGCGACGCTCTACAAACTCGCCATCAATAAAAACGTAAGTGCGTTTCATTGATTAAAGGTGGTCGGAGGTAAAGTTTTGTTCATCTGCGCGATGATTAGGCGCGTTTGGGCGTCCATGTCAGCCTTGTACTTGGCGGCTTCCTGCTGACTTTGCAGCTTCATCGCCTCCAACTGCGCCTCAAACTGCTGCTTCTGCTGCTCCATCGCCATCTTGGTCTGGTTCTTGAGCTGCTCCATCTGCATCTGCTGTTGCAGCTTGGCCTGCTGTAGCGCCGCCTCCATCTGCATACGGCCCTGCTCCATTTGACCCTTCTGCTGCAACTCGGCTTGCTTGCCCTGCTGCTCGCCATCAGGCTGCTGCTGTTGGGCGGCTTGTGCCAACTGTTGCAAGGTTGCGTCAATCTGCCCCTCAATCGGGCGGGCAGCCTTGAACGCCTGCATACCAAAGCGCAGCAACTCCATCATCATCGGCACCATTTCGGGTGACGCCTGACCGACCGGGAGTGCTTGGGCTAGGAACCCACCAAACGCCTGTAGGAATTGCAGCCGATCCTGCTTGTTCTGGTTCTCGTCCAGCATCACAAGCGAGTCAGAGGCAATGTCTACGCGGAAACTACGCAACGGCTTGTCGCGGATCAGTTCCAGCGCCTGCGGGATCAACTGTTGATCCGCTGGCGTCATCTGGCTGGCAGCGGCATACGCCAGAATTGTCTCTGGCTGGTAGTGCATACACATGACCTGCGCTTTCAGCCGGATGAGTTCGGCGGCAAACATTGCCACCTCCTCCTGCATGGAGCGCAGTCTTAATCCCGCGTACTGTCCTTTGATTTGTTGCGCCGTTGCGGTTTCCGACGCTGCCGAGACGCCGCGAATGATATCCGCGATGCCCGTGATTTCGTAGATTTGGCTCTTGATGTCCTCTCTGGCTCGGTAGCATTGGAGGAGGGCGTTGGCGAGCGTGTCCAGCGGGAGAAGGTCAATGCTGCCTTTAAGGCCGCCCTTCTCGCTGAAAGCCATCCACTTATCAACTGGAATAAGCGCATTGTTGTCGCCCTCCGTCATCAAGCGTTGCAGGGCAGGCTGGCTGGCGTCATATACGCCACGCACACGCAGCGATTTCACCAAGCCGTCAATGCGGTCGGAAAGGATGTCCAACTCCATCGCCTGATCTTGATACAGCACAAAGTCAGGAACGGGTACAAGCGTGTCGCTGGTCGTCGTGGCGTACAGCGGGCGCGGGCAGGGGAAGAACCCTTCAAGGCCGAGCGGGTCGTCACGCACATCAATGATCTGCGGCATACCTTTGGAGAACCAGTAAACCTTCTGGCTTTCCTTGTCCCAAAGTTCACAAATCTTTGCGCGATTATAAAGGCGCTTGTTTTCGTTGTAGGCGTTCAGCGGCTCCGGGCCTTGGTCTAGCGGTATCTTGGCCGCCATTTCCTCGCCAAACCGCTCTACGAGCGCCTCGCGGGTCATGTAAACCCAGCGCCATACCTGCCCGACTTCTTCCCATGTGCGGGCGGTGCTATGGCCGAAATCACGCCAATGGACGTAATCCACCGGGGCGCATTCGTACTCAATTTGCTCTAACGACGGCGGCGCGCCTTCGCCCTGCTCAATGCTAGAGGTAACCGATACGCCGTCATCCTCAATGCCGATAGGGGCGGTGTGCGGTTCGTAACGTACCCATGCCGTGCCGCGTCCACCCAAGAAACGGTCGTCCACGCAGTAGGACATGGTTGAGCGGTAATCGGGGTAATGCTCAATCTCAAAATCAATGGCGCGTTCTAACAGCTGCCCTGCAACACGCCCCACGGGGTCGTTGTCACCAAAGCGGCGGCTGATGTCGGCTTTTGGGAGCTTGGCGTAGACGGCAGGGCGTAGCGTCTGGACGTTTGACCAGAGGATGTTGAACTTCGCGGATTCGGTCAGCGTCTGCCCACGGGTGTCGTCGCGGTAACGCTTGATGATCTTTTTGGTACGCGCCTGCCATTTGGCAAACTCGTTCTCGTACTGCCCAATGATACGCAGATACTTGTTCAGTTCCGGCTGTACCAATACGTCCATCAGGCTTTCCTCTCGTTACGACTGCTGATTGCCTTGGCTTTCGCCTTGGCCTCTGCCTTGCTGCCTGCGCCCCATGCCTTGAGGGCAAGAGCCAAGCGCGTAGGCTCGCCGTTCTTTTCCATCGGCCCCGGCATATTGCCCATGCGGGCGAGGAACGAGGCGCGGCGGGGGTTGTCGCCAGCTTTTACCGGGGGCTTCAACGTGCCACCCGTCTCGGCTTTGTAAGAGGCACGACCAGCGGCATTTAGACCACCTTTCGGGTTTTTGCCTGCCTTACGCTGCCACGCTGCGCTCACTTGTTTTCCTTCTTGACCGTCTTGGCTGACTCGCGGAACGCCTTGGCAGTCGGCGCACCGGGGGAACCGGGCTTACGCATACGCTCACCAGAGCCAGCCTTGATGCGCTCCTGCTTGGCGAGAATGTTGGCGTACAGGCCGGGCTTGCGGTTCATACGTAATCGCTGAACAAGCCGACGACGCGGCAGTTGCTGTTGCCCGAGCAGGTCGCGGTAATGCGGCCCTTGGTGCCAACTTCCAACGGGATCACGTACACGCCAGCGGCCTGCGTGGCCGGGATGCTGACGAGGGTGACGCCGTTATCGCTAACAATGCAGGTGGCTTCTGTATTGGTCTGCACGTTGACGACGACGCTGTGCAGGTACGCGCCAACGGTGCCAAACGTGCTGCTGCTCGTCGCGGCGATGGCAACGTAATTGTTCCGAGTCGGACTAATCGCGGTCATATCCTTGCCCTCCGAGAGCCTTGGCGGTCGTGAACCGCCCACATATCGTTAAGAGTTACGGTGTTCTCTGGCCCGACGATCAGCGGTTTAGGCTCAAGGGTCGGGGTCTTGTCAGCCTGTTCTGCGTATGATACCGCAAGCATTCGGAAAGCGTCACTAGGGTGCGATGTCCAATCGTGGCGCGGTGACTGACGATAGGCTTTCTTATCTTCGTCGTACTCGCGCTGATACTGACGCAATGCCTCAATGCCCTCGCGGCACTTCTCTGCGTCAAACCACACACGCGGCAGAATCATACGCACAGCCTGTATGCCGCTCTGTACGCCAATGTCGGGAACGACAGCGAGTTTGGCGACATCAAGGTGCGTCGCCAGCTGCTCAATAATGCTCTTGCCCGTCTGCAAGCTCTTGGCTCTGGCGTCATGCGGCAAGTAGTGACGAGCGTAGCGGTAAGGCTTCTGCGTCACCGTTTCGGCAATGTCGTAGATGTCAGCGCCCGAGACGGCATGGAAGTCTATGACGCGTATTTCCCCGCGCCCGATCTGATAGAACCAAATGGCGGTGTCGTCGCGGTAACCCAAGTCCCACGCGGTGTACACAGGGTAATTCGGGTCGTATGGCACTTGGCAGATGCGGCCTTGCTGCTCTGCCTCTCGCATTTCCTTGCCGAAAAAAGCACCGAGGATCGCAGCCTCAAAGCTGCACTCGTACTCCTGTAGGTACTGATCCTCGGCCAACTGCGCTCTGGCGGCGGCTAGCTCGGTCGCCGGGAGAATCCCGCTGGATGTGGCGGGCAGGCGCAACAGGAACCACTCGCTAGGGATACGAGTGGCGGTTTCGTAAATCTCCCAAAACTGGTTTTTGCCTTTCGGTGTACCGCCAAACACCGCCCACCCCTGCTTGTCTGACAGGGCAGGGCGTATGACGTTCCCGAATACGCTCGGCTTAAAGTCACCGTATTCGTCCATGTAAATGCCATCAAAACCAAGCCCGCGCATCGCGTCAGCATTGTCAGCGCCAAACAGCCTGATCTTCGCGCCGTTCACTAATTCCACCGTTAATTCGGATTCGTTTACGTCACGGGTGACGGGGGCGGCGTAAAACTTAAAGTAGTCCCATGCGACCGACTTGGCTTGCGAGCGGTACGGGGCGCAGTAGCCGTACAACGGGTTTGAGCTTCGGGCAAACATAGCCGACCGGATAATGTCGTTTACTGCTGCAACAGTTTTCCCAGCTCGTCGGTGAGCAATAAGACACGCCCACCGTTGGGTGCGCTCATGGAACGGCATGAACATCCTACGTGGCGCGTAGGGTATGACTACTGGGGCGGCAGCCATGTGATGACCAAATCCTTGCCATCAGCGCCCGTCAGCTCGTTCTTTTCCCGTTGCCCGAGGTACTGCTTACCAAGCCACACTAGCATCGTGGTGTTGCCTTCCTCTAACGCCCGCCATTGGTGGCGGCGCAGCGACATTTTGCCGCCTTCCATGCCGCTTTTATAAATCTCCATAAACTTCTCGTTGGTTAGCAGCGTATTGACGTGACAACCAAGCCAAGCGGCGATTTCGGTCTGCGTACATTGGATGCTTGCCAGCTTCTTAACAGCTTCATAATCAATCTCAAACGGGGGGCGACCGCCGCCTTCTCCTTGGTGGCCTTGCTTGGGTTGGCCGGTGCGTTCGCTAATGCGCGTCTCCTTGCGTTTCATGCCGCGGCCTTAAACGGTTCGCCGGTAGATTCCAGCACGGCTTTCTGGCCGGTGAAGTCCTCCCAGCGTTTAACGATAACGTCCACGTACTTCGGGTCTAGTTCCATAATGCGGGCGATGCGTCCGTTCTTTTCCGCAGCAATTAACGTTGTACCGCTGCCCCCAAAGCAATCAATGACGGCATCCCCTGCTTTAGTGCTGTTAGCCAATGCTTTTTCTACAAGAGCAGCAGGCTTTTGCGTTGGGTGAACATAACCTGTTGTTTTATCACGGTTTATTTGCCAAACGTCAGATTGGCTGCGGTCGCCATACCACGCGCCACCTTTGCTATAAAAAATAAACTCATGTTGTGGGCGGTATTCTTGATGCCCTAATCCAACTGATTTTTTATCCCAGACAATGCAACTAGTTACTAGCAGCCCTGCGCCTGTCATTGCTTGCTCAAATTGTGCATACGTTCGCCACGGGAAGCACACATAACTAGCGGCTCCCGCCTTACTTGCCGATTTTGCCGTTGTAAGCGCATCACGCACTAATTGGATTAAATCATCGCCTTGGGCATCGTCATTTTTAATCATGCCAAACTGCTTTTTGCCCCGCCCACCCTCATACGCCATGCCGTAAGGCGGATCAGTAAACAACAGATCGGCTTGCAGACCAGCCATCAGCGTTGCCATTGCAGTTTCGCTGGTGCTATCGCCACACATTACCCGGTGTTGGCCGCATACCCATACGTCGCCAAGGCGCGTGACAGGCTCTACGGGCGGCTCGGGCGTATCGTCGGGGTCAGTTAGCCCCTCCGTTCCCTTTTCGGCCAATAGGGCGTCTATTTCGTCCGTGTTGAAGCCGGTAAGGTTTAGGTCAAAGTCCAGCGCCTTGAGGTCAGCCAACTCCAGTTTGAGCATGGCCTCATCCCACCCAGCGTTAAGGGCAAGTTTGTTGTCGGCAATAACATAAGCCCGCTTTTGGGCGTCTGACAGGTGGGCAAGGCGTATGCACGGCACCTCGGTCAGTTTTAGCTTACGAGCAGCCATAACGCGCCCGTGACCGGCAATAATGCCGTTGGCCTCGTCTATCAATACGGGGTTGGTGAAGCCAAACTCGCGGATGCTGGCCGCGATCTGGGCTACCTGTGCGTCGCTATGTGTGCGGCTATTTTTCGCAAACGGGATCAGGGTGGCGATCCCGATTTGTTCAATTTGCACTATTTGAAACGCTCCAGCTTGTACGACAGGGCGGCAATCTCACCCACGATCTCATCCACGATGTTCTGCAAGTCGGTGTCTTTCGGCAAATCGGTGCGAATGCCCTTTACGAACGTCAGCAGGCTGTCGGCGTAGGCAGCGGCGTCTTTCTGTACCTTAAACCCGTCCGGGTAGTCATCTAGCGGGATAATTCCGAAATGACCTTGGTAACTTTCGGCGTATTTGTCGGCCAACGCGATAATATTTTCATAGTAATGGCCAAGCGCCTTATGAGCGGCGTAGCTCGCGGTGTTGAGGTGCAAATAGTGCGCTGCCGTGCTGCTATGGAGCAGTACACCTACGAACTCGGCGGCATCTTTATGGCTCATTGCGGCGTTAGCCTCAAGTTGGGCAGGATGATTGCAGTCGTAGCATCTCCCATCGCAAAACGCTCTGTCAACTGTCGTTCTGGCGGGTATACGAGGATGCGATTTGACAGGTTTATCTGCATGGCGTTCCACACGCCTTTTTCTATGCCTTCAAAGTCGTCTAGCGTGATGATGGTATCGGGGTGGAACAGCCGTTCTAGGTGCGCCCGATCATCTGGCTGTAGCCGCCCGTCTACGTGTATGTGGTCAATTTGCCCGTCAAGTTTAGCGAGCATTTCTGTGCTGCTGCTGTGGTATTGCGTGACGTTCGCGTAAATCGGCAGCTTGAAGTTGTGTGTCATATCGCACGTATGCACCTCGGTATCGCCCCGAGCCAGCACAAACGTGGACTTGCCGATATAAGTGCCAATTTCCACCACGCGCTTCGGCTTGAAGTAGCGTTTAACCGCCCAAAGGGCAATTAGGCTGGCGTTGTTGGTGGAACCCGTCTGCTTTGCCGGGTCTAACGCCTCAAGGTCATCAAGGCGTTGCCACGGTAAATCTTCCAATCCGTCAAAAAGCGTATCCCAGATAGCCCTAGACAGTCGTTTTCTGTTTAAGTTCAGCATATATTCCTCTCATGCGCTTCGTATTTTTTCACGTAGGCGACGACATCGCCCTGCCGACCAAAATGGTTGCGTCCATCCACGCTCATAACCCGGGCGCGGAGGTGATCCAAGTCACAGATGGGATGACGCCTACCGTCCCCGGTGTCACTTGGTCACATATCACCGAAATTGACCGCCAGTACCTCATGCTTGGTCGCACAGGGGCGTGGGCAGATTTGGGGTTAGATAGCCCTGCCCTATACCTTGACACCGACATGATCGTAAACGCCCCCATAGACGTTGTGGGAGCGTTAGGCGAGGGGTCTGTGGCGATGTGTCGGCGGTCATACAACCGGGATGCCATCTTTAACATCAAACAGCGTGGCTTGGACTTTTCGGAGTACGCAGGCAAGACGCTGGATGAGCTGTACCCATGGGTCGGGTGCTGCACGATCACCCGTGACGCATCGGTTTGGGCTGACCTGACCGAAATGTACTACGCCCTGCCTGATAAATTCTGGCGCTGGTACGGCGATCAGGAAGTGCTGCGCGAATACGCCAAACGTCATCCGGTCGTGGAGCTTCCCGAGGCGATCTGGGCGGGGCTGCCCGAATTTGGTGGTCGTCCCCTGATTACCCACTACAAAGGTCAACGCAAACACCTCATCTTGAATGCTCCGGCTTAATAGCCTCGGTATAACGCTCGTATAGGTCTTTTACGGCTTGTTCGGGGTCACGGGCAACGTAATACTCGCCCCGAGCCTCAAACGTCTGTCGGAACGCCTCCTGCGCTTCCCGCAGCTTTCCCTTGGGCATCTTGATTTCCACCCAGCACACCCACGGCGTCCCGTCAGGGAGTGGGCGGGTAACGAGCTTGTCGGGGATGCCCTGCCCTGCCTTGCCAAAGTCGGTGACCGTAAACCCGGCCTTGCGTAGCGCCTCGGTGATAATGGCGTCATTCCCGTCACGGCGGGCGGCGTGTCTCATCGGACTTTCAGCACCAACATCTGTGGGTAGTAATTCATTTCGCAAAAAATCCCATTTTTGCTGTCAATCACCCGCGTGATTTCGTCAAACAAGCCCGTTATCAGCCTACGGTCGTTTGGCAGGGTGCTGTTGAAGTTCCTTCGGAACCGAGCCGCGTAACCCTCGTCATAAGTGCAGGCCAAGTCTTCAATGACGTAGTAACCGCCCGAGCGCACCCAGTTCTGGCAATGCACCAGCGTGTCCACAATGTCCTCGGCAATGTGGCTACCGTCGTCTACAAACAAATCGTAATTACGCCGATCTAACGTGCGAGCGTCAGCAATCGTAATCGTGACGTTTGGCAGGTCTTTACACAGGTTGGCGCAATCAGGTCGTATGTCAAAACCTTCAATTTGGCTTTGCGGTAGGTAATTCGCCCACATACGCAACGAGGCACCACACGCCACACCAATCTCGCCCACCCGCAACCGAGCGGTCTTGCGGTTTGGCGTCAGGTCGGCAATCAGCTTTTCGTAAACCGGCGTATATAGGTGCTTAATGTTGCCTTTGTCGCTGCCGTACAAGTCGGCAAGGCCGGTAAGCGATAACTCTGTAAGGTCAACTTCACCCGTTTGCGGCGTGTATTCCTCCGGCGTGACGGTATCAAGGTAACGACGAACGCCGCCTCGTTCCTTGCTTCGTTGATCGCTCTGCCCAACCATATTTGCCACCATATTTGGTTACCCTTGCACTTGTTTAACGGGGGAATTCGCACGTTCTCTCAACCTCAATACGCCTTTTTCGCCAAACAACTCCCTGACTAACCCAACAACGCCGGGATCGGTCAGTACGTCAGACGCTCCGATTTCGCGGATCAATTCGCCAACGCGAATCTTAATTCTCTCCCGCTCGCCCGCGTCCCCAGAAAACGCGGTGCGAGCCAGCAACGCATCGTAATACCGCAGACGGTTCAGCGGGCTGTTACGCACGGCTTCATCCCAACCGGAGGCACTACGCTCTACCGCTCGCGCCACTCGCTCGTCCGGCAGTCCCTTCGGGCCGGACTTCGCGGCGCTCGGGGGATAACTGTACTCGTCACCCATCACTCACCCCTCCGCGCTACCACGCTCAACACAGCGGCGGTGCTAACCCTAGCGATGCCGTTTGGCTTCTGGTTATTGGTTATTGGATTATGGTTATTGGATAGCATTGCATCTGCATTGCGTTCGCTATGCGTTCGCATCCAACGCTGCTGGGCGCTCTGTTTCGCTTTTGCCTGTTTTTCCTGCACTTTTTCCATTTCCTTCATCGCCCGAGCGTTCACATAGCCGGACGCAGTAAGAATGAAAAAGTCGTTTAGGATGCGACGGATTCTGTCACGTTCCCGTCCGTTGGTAGGGCGGCATAACTGCATCGCTTCCCGCTCACCAAACGGTTTTTCGGTGGCGTAAAAGCGATCTAGAAGGAGGGTGTAGACCCCATGCTCGTACGTCGTGAGATGGCCGGTATCTCGGGCGTAGTCACCGAGATGGCGTGTATAGAAAAGCATAATGCCTCCGCATAGTTAGAAAAACCATGCGTAGCGGTTGACAGGTCAAGGACTCCCCCCTTAACCTTCCGCTACGCTCTGCAACACTTAAAGCGTATGGCAGCCCCCCTGCCGCGTCAACCCCCGTAACTGGGGGTTTGTCGTTTCTGGGGTTCATCGTTTGCGGTTCAGCCATACTTCCATTTCCGTTGAAATGGTTACGTCAAGGAACGGGTAGGTGTACACATCCCCGTCCTGCCACACCACAAACATATCGTCTCCAACAAACCGCCAACATCCAGTAAGAGCCACCTTGCCACCGTCACCTTGAGCGTAGGCAAGCCAGTCACCCTTGTTGCACTTGCCCTGATAACTAGTGAACGTGATCTTGCTGTTATCACGGTTAGGCAACGTACCGACAATTAGCGGCATTTCTTGTGCGACCGCTAACACCGGAACCAATAAAAGCCCTGCTATTGCCTTTTTCATCGCTTTTTCTCCGCTGGTTTAACGTGTCCCGCTTTGAACTGCCATGCCCGAGCAGCCGGGATTGCCCCAGCCTTCACCCATTGGCTTACAGCCCCTTTCGTGACGCCAAAGGCTTCCGCTAACGCCTGCTGGCTACCGTATCGTTTTATGAGCTTGTGGATGTCCATGCTGACAGTTTAGCCCGTTTAACTTTTTTCGCACAACCCCTTGACACCATTGTTTAGGCAACTAAACTACAGGGGTTGATAGACACAACCCACAGATAGGAGCAAACATGAAACCGCAACCTGCAAAGCTGCTGGCCGCCAAAAACGCCATGCACCTGCATTACGTCCACAAATGGCAGTTGTGGGGGCTTTACCACCTCCAAAACCTTGACCGTCCTGCCGAGTACATCAGCCCACGCCAACTGCGCGAGTTTTCGGAATCGGAATTGCTGCGGCTGATGAAGCTGGTACGGGGTGGCGTATGAACATGGAAGCTGACTTTGCCTACGCCGTAGAGCGCCTGATCCAGATAATTCTGCGAATGAACCCAAATTGCTCGCAGGCTGAATTGCTGGCTGCTGGCCGATTGCTGATGCAGTACGAGCAACGCCGCCGCGATCAGACGCAAAAAGTCGTTGACATGGCCGTTTAGACGACTAAACTATTAACCGTTGACAAACACAACACAGGAGCAACAGAGATGTTCAAGGATAAATACAGCGCCCTCGGCACTTTCTACGCCCTCGGCAATAAGTTTGAAGTTGACGTTGAGTATTCGCAGGACATGGACAACAGCGTTTTTGTAGAAAGCGCCACCCTGATCGGCATTTACTTGGACAACGACAAACACGCCTCCTCGCTCAACCACAACATCAAGCTAGACCTAACCGATCTGTCAACCGACGACGAGTTTGAGTTGACCGAGATTGCCACCCTTGATGCGCTCCGCAACGGGGGTCTGGAATGAAATCCCCGTACCCGCAATTCATTGCCATTGCCATCCTGTTTCTGATCGCTGCCGCCTGTGACCCCTGCGGGGACGGCGGTTGCACCGCAGCCGAGGAGCGAGCCAGCCATGCACGATGACGATATGACTTGGTGGCATCACCAAGACGAATTGATGCAGCAACTTGAAGAACAAGAACGCATTGAAGCCTGTAACCGGGCATTGGATGAACTGAAAGGAGAAGAAGATGCAGAGTGAAACCATCGGCGCATTGGCCGCCGCGTTAAGCAAAGCCCAAGCCGACATTACCGGGGCGCTGAAAGACAGCAGCAACCCGTTTTTCAAGTCCAAGTACGCCGATCTAGCGTCTTGTTGGGACGCTTGCCGTAAGCAGTTAGCGGCTAACGGTTTGTCGGTAATACAGACCACGCAGATGACAGAGCAGGGCTTGATGCTCGTCACCACGCTCGCTCACAGCAGCGGTGAGTGGATTGCAGGACAGATGCCCGTGCTGACCAAGGACAACAGCCCGCAGGGGCAAGGTTCTGGCATTACCTACGCTCGCCGCTATGCCCTCGCAGCGATTGTGGGATTGGCGCAGATTGACGATGACGCGGAGGCTGCCCAAGGCCGAGCGTTTACGAACGACCCGCGTGGCGATCTGGGTAAGAAGGTTGACCAGACCAAGCGTGACCAGTTCGTGCAGCAGTTCCGTGGCGCGTTTGATTTAGACGCCGAGGAGAAAGACATAGCCCTTGCCGTGATGGCGGTACATGAGGCGCTCAACCCTGACCACGACCTGTATATCGCCGTGGCAGACGTACTGACGGCAAAGGAACGGTCAGCGATCAAGAAGTACATTCAAATGGCAAAGGAGCAGAACCGTGGATAAGTTTGACCCGAATATGCGTGGCGTCCTGTTCAAGAACGACAAGGGCGAGAACGCCAAACGTCCTGACTTTCGTGGGTCGTGCGTAATCAACAACGTGGATTTCAACGTGTCGGGCTGGAAGAAAACGAGCCAGAAAACGGGTGATACCTACTTGTCGCTGAAGTTTGAGGCGAAGGGCGAGGGCAAGCTGTCGCGTAGTGGTGAACCGCAGCGCCAGCCGACCAAGCAGCCGCAGATAACCGAAAAGAATTGGGACGACCTTGATACACCCTTCTGACTTTGAGGCACGGTTTAGGGCTAGTCGCCCGGCAGAGATTGTCGTGGCGACTTACCTACTGAACCTCGGGCATACGGTGACGTTGCCCAAGCGTCGTATGGCGAAAGACTTTGCTGACCGCAAAGAGTTTGCCGATAAGGGCGACGTATATGCCTCGGGTAAACGAATAGAGGTAAAACACATCAAGCATGATTTCCAGTACGAGGCGTGGCCGTTTGAGACAGCCGCTATCTGTGCCAAGAAGTCGTTTGATGCTGCCGATCCTCGCCCCGATTACTACTACATCGTCAACGCAAGCCTGACCGTGGCGGCGCTGGTGGATGTGCGAACCACGTTCCCTGACTGGCTGGTGCGGAAAATCACCGATAAGGAGCGTGGATACGAATACGACGTTTACGCCGTTGCGCCCGAATATCTCGGATGGCGATATATAGACTTTGAGGAACGCTTATGACGGAACTCCCCATCTTCATCGGCTACGACAGCCGTGAGGACATCGCGTATCGGGTAGCGCGGCGCAGCATTGAGCGCCATGCCCGTAACCCCATCTACATCCAGCCGATTGACCAAGCGTATATGCGCTCGGTAGGACTGTACTGGCGTCCTGACGATCCGCTTTCGTCAACGCAGTTTAGTTTTACGCGCTTTCTCGTCCCCTACCTTTGTGAGTACAAGGGTTGGGCGGTGTTTCTGGATTGTGACTTCTTGGTACGGCATGACCTGACGCAGATATGGCGCTATGTTGATAAAACGAAAGCGGTCTTTTGCGTACACCACGACTACAAGCCTACCGAGGCGGTCAAAATGGATGGCAAGGCGCAGCATCCCTACGCTCGCAAAAACTGGTCATCATTTATGTTCATCAACTGCGAGCATGAGGCAACGCAACGCCTCACGCCAGAGCTGGTGAACAGCGAGACGGGAATGTACTTGCATCAGTTCAAGTGGTGCGCTGACGATCAGATTGGCGAGTTGCCCATGACCTTCAACTACCTTGAGGGCTGGCACACCAAGGCTGACGAACCCGACCCGGTGTGCGTACACATGACCCGTGGCGGCCCGTGGTTCCCCGGCTACCAAGACGTTGAGTACGCCGAGGAGTGGAAGGCGTATACATGAAACGCATTTTCCCCAAAGGCACTACACCCGAGCAGATGGCGGCTGCCGTTATCCGCATGACGCAAGGGCTAGACCCGAGCAAGGTGTGGGCGGTAGAGGTGGCCGAGTGGAAGAAGCCCAAAACCTCACAGCAGCTGGCCTACCTCTGGGGCGTGGTTTACCCAATGATCATGGAGGCGGGTGGAGAGGCGTTATAGGGTTGGACACGCGATGACCTACATGAGTATTTCCTTGGCGAGATATTCGGCTGGGAAACGCTCACAGGGCTTGGCAAGAAGCGTCTGCGACCACTTAAGCGAACATCACGCATGACCAAGCAAGAATTCACCGAATACTTACACGGCATTGAGAACAGGCTGATAGAACTTGGCATCGGGCCGTTACCGGAGCCGATTTATGCTGCGTAAAGAAGCCCGAGGGCGTGGATGCACGGTGCGTATACCGGGCGTCTGTAACTTCAACAGCGAGACGGTCGTGCTGGCACATCTGCGCGTAGCAGGGGTTAGCGGCATGGGGCTGAAGTCACCCGATCTGCTGGGTGCGTGGTGCTGTTCTAGCTGCCACGACGAGGTAGACGGCAGGACGCACAAAAGCGGGCTGTCACGCGATGAGCTGCGCCTAGCGCACTACGACGGCATGGCTCGCACGATCATGCAATTACACAAAGAGGGATTGGTATGAACTTCTGGTGCGACACGCAGTACATCACGGCATACGTGCGTAACGAGTTTCTGCACGACCATGAGAAAGGCAAAGGTGAATTTACCCTCTGCACCGTGTTTGGTTTTCGTGCTGAACCCATGCGCGTACCCTACTTCCAAATCATGTTGGAGTCAGGCGCACAATGGGCGCGTATCCCGATTCACGCGCTTTGTAGCAAGCCCTGTCCCGAGATGGCGTTACAGTTGACTGTGTGGTGGGATAGCTTTAGCCGCAACTGTCAGGTCAAAGAGGTGCAGTTCCTGCGTAACCACCGCGTCAAGGCTATAGGGCGCGATGGGGTGCAGCGACCGGGGACGTACCTGATGACCGTATTCTGGTGTGACGGTGGATGGAGTGAGGTGCCGGATCAGTCCAAAGACCACCACATCATCGCTTTAGACTCGGGGCAATGGATTGCCTACCCTAACAACAGGTTGTTATGGGCTGACCCGAGCTGGATCGGAGGGGAAGTGCCGAGGGATTGGCGCTCCCCCTCTGATAACTACAGCGTGGAGGCACTACCGTGAAACGGCTTATAAAGGCTTTATGGCGGTTCTGGCGCGAACGTAGCGCCGAGGCTAACCGAGAGTGGTCAAGCGTCCCTAATCCCGAGTGGAGGGCGTCTAGGGGCGGGAGGGATTACTGGTGAACTACGAGGATGACGCGCTAGAGCAAGAATTAAAGGCTGCGCCGTGGGGATACGGGCAGCGCCGACCGCCGACGTTTCTGGAAATCCTAGACCGTATGCGGCGCGTAGGGTTGGGCGAGGAGGCTGATTGGCTGCTGCGCGAATGGACGATTTTAAGTCAGAAATAACGCCCGTTCGTCGTTACGCCGCTTAACTAGTCCCGGCAGCACCTTGCCTGCCGCCTTTGTCCACATCAGAAAGGCGTCAGCAGCGCCTTCTATGTCCCCTCGGTTGTAGCGCATCCGTATGCTGCTGCGCTGTAGGTTCCCAAGCCCGACGTTAAAGGCAAAGCTTACCAAAGCATCAAATTGCCCTTGATGATTAACAGCAGCAGGGCAATATCGGGCCACGCCGCGCTCAAACCGCGCAAGGTCTTGAGCAAGGATAGCGTCCACCTCTCCCATCGTGAGGCTGCGATCCCAGCCATCGGGTATCGGTAGGTTCTTCCGATCCTCATACTTCACCGCCGCGTGTGAGGGGTCAATGACATGGCCTACCGCAGTTGTCCACAGCAATGCAGGACACCTGTAAGGACGTAGCCTTACGCCCTCATGGTGTTTGATCATGCGGATAGCCGCGTCAGATACCTTCATTTCTGGCTAAAAGCGCGACCACCGAAATGAAAGGCAATAATGCTGGCAAGGATTGCCATTTCATCCTCGGAAAACACGTTTTCCAGCGCAATCGCAAACGGTACGCTCTGGTTCCATGCGTACCACATTCCAGCGATGTTGATGATGACTAGCTCTAGCACAAAGATGTAGGTGACGACCGGGCGCACCGAGGCGCGTAGGTTAATCATCCATTGGGATGCGCCTTTACCAATCTCTACGTCGTGGCTGTACAGGGCTTGGCGTTCCTCGGCAGCGGTCTGCGTCTGGATTTGCTCCAGTTTGATTTCCTCAACCCGTGCCTGCGCGATAAACCCACGTTCAGCGAGGGCAAGTTCACGCTCCTTCTGTGCGGCAACTAACGCAAGCTCATGCTTCTTGTCCTGCCGATCTTGGAAGATTTGCAGAATCTTGGGCAGGCCGCCCGCTAGAAACG